>OBID01000679.1_pt1 | contig 13223 bp, 8 predicted proteins | sample 1519781 | NCBI WGS metagenome assembly OBID01 (sample SAMEA3991478, study PRJEB22521) | metagenome | biome: anthropogenic terrestrial biome; feature: sewage plant; material: sludge | place: Sweden | collected 2012-09-26
GGAGTTCAGACGTGTGCTCTTCCGATCTGCAGGAATGATGAGGTCAGTTCTTGCCGGTGTGTCCACCATCGAACATGGAGATCAGGGCACCGAAGAAGTATTTGCACTCATGGCCGAAAAGGGAGTTGCCCTGTGCCCCACATTAGCAGCAGGTGAAAGTATATTGTCGTATGGTGGCTGGAAAAAAGGTATTGACCCTGAACCCCAACGAATAACTGACAAAAAGAAAAGTTTTGCTCTGGCACTCAAGTCAGGTGTGAAAATATGCATGGGGGGCGATGTGGGTGTATTCGCTCACGGACACAATGCCAAAGAAATGGAGCTCATGGCAGAATATGGAATGAAACCATTGGACGTTCTGAAATCAGCTACATCTGTAAATGCTGATGTTTTCGGTTATGGGGATAAATTGGGTAGAATCAGGTCGGGGCTGATGGCCGACATCATTGCCGTGGAAGGTGACCCATCAAAGGATTTGAAGGATATATGGATGGTTAAAATGGTGATGAAAGACGGCAAGCTTTATAAAAAACCTGAATAAAATACAAATCTAAAGGTTATACAACCCAATGGATAAAATATTTAAAAGAAGGATGTAATTTAGAGTATCTTTGTATCATGCATTCCTGACTTTTGAAAATGATGTTGATATGCGTATCCTTTATTTCTTCATAACCATTTCTTCCATTCTTTTACTTTCATGCAAAAAAGAATCGGACCCAATAGATGTTATTCTGTCAAATGAGACATACAAAGACACCATTTTTACCGAATTTTTTAAGCGAACTTCTGGTGTAGTTGCCGCAGATGCTGCTGTATCTATTGGATTGAGTAACGGTAAAAGCCTGTGGTTGTATGGAGATAGCTATATAGACAATTATGATGCGGTGACGAAGACTGTGCCATGTCTCTTTCAGGTACGAAATGCCGGCGTACTGATGGGCATAAAAGACCCCCAATCAAATCCTTCAACCTTGCTTGGGACCGGTTCTCCAAAATCATATCTTGCTGTTGGTACAAATGCAGCCTATTGGTTTTGGCCGGGTGCCGGTTATCAGAAGGGGGATACATGTTATGTTTTTTTGAGCAGAATCCTTGCCACAGGTGCAGCTGGTGGTTTCGGATTTGAAGAAGTGGATAGCCAGTATGTAGCCAGGATCAAGGTATCAGATATGACTAAATTGACTTACACAAACCTGGGCAACAAGAAAAAAATATCATTTACCAATGGCACCGTAAATGCAGATGGGTTTATTTATGTGTATGGTATCAGAGACAATGGATTTGGACGTGATCTGCTGGTGGCTCGTTATCCGGAAAATAATCTTTATGCCGAATGGGAGTACCATGGAACTGGAATCTGGACAAAGGACATCAGTGCTGCATTAAAAATTCACAGCGAATTTACCTCTTCCTTTCATGTAGTAAAAGTAGAGGGGAAATATGTATTGATTACCACGCAATTGAGTGTCGGATGTAACCAGGGGAAAGAGATATATAGTTATATTTCTGACAATCCCTATGGCCCATTCTCAAATAAGAAGACAATCTGGGTAGTTGATGATACGAGGCAGGGTCATTTCCCAGTCTTTTACCTGGCGTATGCTCACCCTGAATATGACAATGGCAAAAAAGAATTGCTGATCACTTACTGTATAAATGGGTATGGCACATGTATCGCATCCTGCAACAACAATCGACTGGATCCGGATGTCTATCGCCCCAGGGCTATCAGAGTTCCATACTCACTGATGGGTATATAATTTGAAGAGAAGTAGATTTTATTGGAACATGATCAACGCTGTTTCTTGATTCAAATTTGCCATTCAGTCTAAAAATGATTTAATATTATACGTTTAAAACCTTGTGATGGTAAGCAGGCAAATTACATGTAATAATTTAGCTATACAAGCTATATAATTTGTAGTTTTGATACAAAATTCAGTAAGATTTATTTGATATGCACTTTGCATGACTGATAATATTTGTTTTCAATATCATAGTTCATTATAAATACTTAAATTAGTCGGTATGTCCACCAGAAGAAAATTTATTAAAAATACGGCTTTAGCCGGAACCCTTATTCCTGTGATGGAAATCCCATTTTTCCAAATCGGGAAATCTGATCGTTCAGAAAAACAATCCATCCACATTTTTTCAAAACATCTTCAGTTTTTGGATTATCACGATGTCGGCGCAATGGCAGCAGAGATGGGTTTTGATGGCGTGGATCTGACGGTCAGGCCCAAAGGCCATGTCCTTCCTGAAAAGGTAAAAACTGATCTTCCAAAAGCTGTAAAAGATATTCAGTCGGGTGGTTCTACTTGTCAATTGATCACCACAAGCATAGAGAATGCCAAGAATGTTTTGGACGTTGATATTTTGAATGCGGCCTCGGCATCAAAAATAAAGCACTACCGAACAAACTGGATTAAGTATGATCCCAAAATATCCATGCCTGAATCGATAAAACAATGTCAACAACAAATAAAAAAACTGAGTGACCTGAATGAAAAACTTGGGCTGATAGGAAATTATCAGAACCATGCCGGTCGGAACATCGGTTCATCTTTTTGGGAAGTAGATATGATTCTGAAAGGAACAAATCCTCAATTTTTCGGTACTCAGTACGACGTCCGGCATGCTATGGTCGAAGGAGGATTCTCCTGGGAAAATGGTTTTGAATTGTTGAAGCATAGAATCAAGACGATTGTCCTGAAAGATTACAAATGGGGACAGGTAAATGGGAAATGGGAACCTGTTAATGTACCAGTCGGAGAAGGCATCGTGGACTTCAATCAATATTTCAAACTATTAAAGAGTAATAATCTGAATCCGCCAGTATCACTTCATCTGGAGTATGATTTGGGTGGAGCAGAGAAAGGAGAAAGTGTTATTGGGGTGGATAAAAAAGTTGTATTTGATGCCATGAAAAGAGACCTGTCACTCATAAGAAAAATATGGCAAGAAGCGTAGAATAATCAACCAATGATTCTCAAGAATTAAATATTCCTTTTGCATTAAATTAACCATTAGCAAGTATATCAATGGAAGAAAAACATTCCCCGGATCAGCAAAATCCTGATGCAGAAACACCCATAATCGTTGCTACCCAAAAAAGAAACTGGAGCTCTTACATCAAGGAGTTCATCATGCTTTTTCTGGCGGTCTTTTGTGGGTTTCTGGCAGAAAACTATAGAACTTATTTGAGTGAAAGGAGCCAGGAAAAACAATATTTAACTTCAATGGTCGAAGAACTGATACAAGATACGACCATGTTCAATATAGAGATCCAATACATCAAAGAAAATATGAAAAAAGCGGATACATTGATAGACTTACTGGTTAGTCCCGATATCAGACTTTATGGTTCAGATGTATATTATTTAGGTAGAACAGTTTCCAGAAATAATGCCTTAGTTATTCACAATAAGACAATTCAGCAAATGACAAACTCTGGCGGCTTCAGAATGATCCAATCACGCAACTTATCCAACGAAATACTCGCATATTACAATAGTTTGGTTTTTATAGAGCATTTGCATAATGTCGAAAGAGAGGAAGTATCAAAATATCGCGAGTTGGCCATTTCGGTTTTTCATCCCAAAACCTTTGATGCAGTAGTTAAGCCTGACAACTCTATCATTCGACCTTCCGGCAATCCTGCTTTGCTTTCTTATAAACCAGAACAATTGATTCCAATAGCAGGAATGTTGGCATATATTAAAGGTGCAAGAAAAACCCTATCCATAAACTACCTACAAATGAAAGCAGACGCCATCAAATTAATTCAATTGCTGAAAAAAGAAATTTCTGAATAGCAGAATTTAATTTCTTAATAATTGAAAATTTGTAAAGTTTAATTTACAACTTTTCCCATTCCATTAGTACGTGCAGCATGGATGTACCTTGATCATAGGATAAATTTTCTACCACCACTATTTTTTTGTCCAAAGCAAAGGAGACCCCCATATCAAAATGTGTACCCAAAGAATTGGGGTTGTAAAAGATGTGGACTTCATCAGCCTTTATAATTGCTTCTTTGTTTTCGGAACATATCTCAAAGCCAGTCTGTGTTTGATTGGTATCCCGATGGGGTAAATGTACCTGACAGCCTTTGCTTTCCAGATCAAAGACATAGTTTTCAAGTCGCTTCCTGTATTCAGGAGTAGCGGTTCTTACAGTGCAGATGATAAAAATATTTTTCATCACCAAATATATTCATTTTGCGATGATTAGATTGTCTAATGAGTAAAATTGTCAAAATTAATCTTGGGATATAATGTATATACGTAATTTCACACATTGTAATCTTCTTTTTAACTTCATCACTTAATAACAACCCTAAATGAGACAGTACCTTTGTATATTTACCATCATATTTATCATCGCTTGCAGCCCTAAAAAAAATCAAAATGCAAGTTACGATGTCGGACAGATTATTACCCCAATGGGTGAGATGTTATTTAGTTTTTCCGAACTGACTCCCAATCATAAAGCCAGTTTTTTAAAACTTGCGCAGGAACATTACTGGGATACCCTTACTTTTAACAGGGTGATAAAAGACTTTGTCATTCAGGGAGGATGTCCCGACACACCAGAAGGATTCAGTAACTCACCTTATCTTCTTAAGCCTGAATTTAACGATACATTAAAGCATATTTATGGTGCAGTCGGCATAGGTAGGGACGATAATCCAGGCAAGTTATCAGCCGCATGTCAGTTTTATATTGTGCACAACAAAAAAGGAATACCCAGATTAGATGGCAATTATATGATTTTCGGTCAGGTATTTAAAGGCTTTGATGGCTACGAAGTTTCAAAGTCACAATAAAAAAAGGTATTATTTTCAAATTAATGGAAAGCCAAATCAGGTAATTGAAGTAAAGGTCCTACTTTGAGGGAATGAGCCCGTCTGCTCCCAACGGGGGAAGGAGTAGTGAGGCATTCAGGTTACAATGCAATTTGCTTATAAGAGCCGTAGGCTCGATACATCTTGTAACCACGGATTGAAATCCGTGGTAAACACAACACTGAACCAAAGAGTGCTGTAGGCACGGCCCATAAACATGCCTACAACCTATCAAAAAGGCAATGAAATAATAAACTCACACTCATTTCCACCTTCAACACCCCGCCATGCGCTTATACAATATCATACTCTGTCTTAATCTCTGATTTGCACGGATAAGTGGATTTCACAGATTGAAAATAAAAGGTATGAATGTAAGCATTTCTACAATCTATATCATCTACTAATTCCATAAATCGATAAAAAGCACAAAAGCCAGAATATACCATAAAATAGGTATGTGATTCTGGCTTTTGTCCCTGGTGTATCTTTTCTATTCAGATCTTATTTCAGCTTATATGAATTACCTTCTATTTTTTATTTTTTAGCCCTTTGGCTGTTCTGTCTTCATAGGCTGGGGCGGGAGTCATCTTTCCTGGTTTTACGGCAAGTTGCTTCAGCACTTCCTGAACAACGCGCTCCATTTGAGGATCACGTCCCTGCATCAGCATATTAGGATCATCCCAAACTTTAATATCGGGGCTTACCCCCTCTCCTTCCCAAAACCAATGGCCGGCATTATCATACAATCTGGCATCCGGCACTGTGATACCGCCACCATCTATCATGGAGTGGCCTGTAGCCGGACCAACGAGGATTCCCAATGTATTTTCACCCACTATGGGGCCAGCTTTCAGCACTTTGAAGGCCCATGGAAGACCATCTCCTCCTGAGCCTGCCCAACCGTTGATCAACATCCCCAAAGGCCCTGTATTGGTCTTGACGGGTTGTGTATGGCTTTTGCCTGTGCGCCATTTGAGATTATACACTACTGGTCTTAAAAGCAACTCCATAAACCGATCTGCCAGCTGACCTCCACCATTAAACCTTTCGTCCACAATAAATCCTTCCTTATCCAACTGTCCATAATACATACGAACAAGCTCTCTTTGCCCGTCTCCGGATGTATTTGACATATAGATGTATCCTAATTTGCCATTGGACAATTTCTCTACCATAAGCCTGTTTTTTTCTATCCATTCGAGAAATCTCAGGTTTCGCTCTTCTGACATGGTGAGACAGGTGATGACTTTTTCAGATTTTTCTTCAGTCAGTCCATTCTTCCTCGTGATACTGAGTACAACTGTTTTACCTTCTAACCCTTCAAATGCGGCGTAGGGGTCTTTAGTAATATCCAGTGAGATGCCGTTGACCGCCGTAATAATATCACCCTCTTTCACATCTATACCGGGCCGATCAAATGGTGATCTGATCTCAGTGTCCCATGCCGCCGGTTTTACGATTCGGCCGACCGCGTATTGATTGCCTTCTTTTATCCAGTCAATACCAAGAAATCCGGAAATAAGTGGTGTAAACTCTTCTGTATCTCCGGTACGGGCATACGTATGACCTGCTGCCAACTCGCTGATCATTGTAGATTGAATATTGATTATATCCCATCTGGTTCGGGCGTCTTTTACCAAGGCACCGTATCGGGTTCTCATTTCATTCCAGTCCACTTTTTGCATAGCCGGGTCATAAAAGAAATCTCTGTAACGTCTCCATGTATCATTAAATATCTGTTCCCACTCTTGTCTGGCAACCCAAGGCATGACCAGGCCATCTGTTGGAATCGCTTTTTCAATCTTTTGACTTGCACCTACACTAATGATGCCATATTGCCGGTTACTTTCTACCAGGATAGATTTCCCATCGGCTGTGACTGCATAATCACTGACTTTATCCATGATGGTTTTTTCCTCTCTTTCCTTTAGATCATAATATTTTAAAGAAGCACCATTTTCACCGGAACCTGTATTGGGTCTTCGGAGATAAATCAATTTATTTTCTGCTACTGCCATTTTATCAAAATTGCCGGCTTTCACCGGAAGAGTTACTATCCTGGCTTCAAAATTTTCAAAATCAATGTTTACTTTCACTGCATCTTTCTTCTTATCCTCCGATTTGTCAGTCTTTTCTGTTTTATCTGTCTTTTCTACCTTGTCTGGTTTTTCTGTTTTATCTGTCTTTTCTGTGGCAGCGACAGTTAGGGTATCATTTTTAGGAGGCAAAAGTGAAGGTATATCTTTATTGAGATTGACAGAAACAATTTGTGTTGCATTCGGATAAATCCAGGTTCCATCACCCAAAGCCGAATATTCTACATCCATGTTGCGGTTTGTCTGGAAAAACAAATACTTTCCATCCTGACTGAAAGTCGGTAAATCATCAGAATAAAATCCTGAGGTAGCCTGATTCAGTTTTTTGCTTTCAGTGTCGTAGATAAAAATTGCAGATTGAGCATTTTTCACTGCGAGTGGAAAGGTTATCCATCTGGAGTCAGGTGACCATTTTATAATGAATGCCCCTCTTCCGCCATGACTAACATCCCACTCTGAGTTAGCTGCTTTTTCTATGGCACCTGTAGCTGTGTCTATGATAGAAATATCATTTTTTTCATCAATAAATGCCAGTTTTTTATTGTCCGGAGACCAATACAGCGAATATCCGTATCCGCCTTTTCGCATCGTAAGCTGCTTAGGATTAGGATCTCCCAGTGATTTTTGGAGCCATATTTCATACTCTCCCGATCTGTCACTCCACCAGGCTATGGTTTTGCCATCAGGTGACCATGACGGGTCGCGATCATAAGCACCACTTGAACGAGTCAAATTTAGAGTAACACCATCTTTCGCTGGAACATTAAAGAGTTCGCCTCTGGCTTCAAGAATAGCTCTCTTGCCATCAGGTGAAACCGCCATATTAGAAATTCTTTTACTGACATTCTTTAGCTGCGGAATTTCAGTCATCAGATCACTGACTACTTTTACTTCTACTTTTTTGTATTTGCGAGTGGCCAGGTCCATCAGATACAGATCTCCACCCATTTCAAAAACAAGGTCTTTATTACCGGCTGAAAGATAAGAAATATCAAAATCCTTAAAATCAGTGATCTGCTTCATCGCTTTGGTACCTGTGTCATAAGTCCAGATATTCAGCCTCATATCATCATTGTCGTCAGACAGAAAATATATTGTGTTGCCGGCCCATGCGGGTTTGCCATCGATGGCTATTCGATTTGTGATATTTTCAACTTTTTGAGTCACCATATCGTAAATCAGGATATCGCTGTTGTTACCACTTCTCATTCTTTTGAAAGGATAGTTTTCTGTGATCTTGGTGATATAGGCTAATTTTTTGCCATCCGGCGAAAAGCTGGCTAATTCTCCGTAAGGAATGGGTAATTTCTCGGGAAGTCCACCGTCTTTGGATACAAGAAAGAACTGGTTTAAAAGTCTCCGACCACCATTATCTCCCGGAGATCCTATGAGAAGTTGCTTGCCGTCCGGATGCCAGTCGATCATCCTGTCGGGAAGTGATTTGTATGTCACTCTGGTAGGTATGCCTCCCGTTACTGGCATGACATAAATATTTTGGCTTCCATTATATCCTGCTGTAAAGGCAATAGACTTGCCATCAGGAGAAAATTTTGGCCATGACTCTTCTCCGGGTGAATTTGTCATTTGTATGGCTGTGCCTCCGGTTTTGTCAACAATCCAGATATCGCCCCCGAATACAAAAACGATATGGGTATCAGAGACGTCCATATACCGCATCAGTTTTGCACTGATCTGGCAATATGATATTGAAAACATAAAACTCAATAGGATAGTGGGTAACAAGTTTTTCATTCTACATTGATTTTGGTGAATTAGATATATTTATTTTGTTATTCTACAAAAGTGTTTTTGTAAATTTTTAGTATTTGCTTGGTGCTAATCATTATGTGAGCACTACAAAGGTCAAATTTAATGAAATTAGGTCTCAGATTAAAAAAAATCGACAAAAACGCCTTTTATCACTATATATTGACAAAATCATTTGAAAAATTATTTGAAAGTTGTTCTATAATATCCCAAAGGTGCCGTAGCTGGCCTCGTAGCTTTTTTGCCTGATTCCGAAGCTCCTGAAATATAGTATTCAATCGAAATACCCTGATTCTGGCAAGGTATCTGGACTTCGTATTGTTGCTTGATATCCGTATTTTTCATTCGGATTTCATTCCAGATAGTATTTCCTTCGATTCTCCAATACATAATTAAGGAATCATTCTTCAATCCTTTGCCACTATAATCTATGATGGTTGCATATATTTGATTGTCCTCACCACACTTTATGGACTTATTTGCAGCCTTTAAAGCAATAAACAGCATGTCCGGATCCCAGATAGCCCGAGTTCTGCAGTGCAATGCATCCCCGTGATTCCAACCCATGCTTTGATATCTGTCTTTTATTTGTTGTGTGAGCGAAGGTTCGTTGTTCAGTATATATTCAAAGCCTTTAACCGTATATCCCGGCATCAATTCTTTCCATCTTCTCATAGCAGTGACATCCCCCGGAATTCCGAAAAGGGGTACATAAATCGTTTTGTTTAATATCAATGAATTGGAATATGCAGCCAGATCATCATTCCTATACCTGAATGTATTCATCCTGACAATCTCATAGGGTCTGCCGTAATATGTTTTAAATTGTGATAATTCGTTTTTGACAATATCTTCGTAAACAGGAAATAGCTCGTGGTCTGAAGGAGGTTGCATTACCAGGATACGTTCTTCATCCAATAGCTTCATGAGACAGTCTATATGCTGAATCCCTGTTTTTTCAAAATTAGAAAGTATGTGGTATTTGTTTATACCCAAAAGCATTTTATTTTCTTTAAAAAACATGTCATCTGTGACTCCGTAATATCTATTTTCATTATTAAGAATGCACGAAGAATATGCAGACCCCAGACCATCACTCATGACATTACCTCCTGTACTAATAAAAGGAAGGTCCAGGATTTCTAGGTTTAATGCATTACCAATATAGGCGGTAGCATTATCTTCGGTTTCCGTTTTTAATATCTTATCCCCATCCATATATAAAAACATAAGCGGATCGGTACAAGACTTTGTCGTCACGGGAGTAGAAAAAATGTATTTACCATCTGCGAGTTTCATTTTCCCCTGTGGAGGAAATACAGCATGAGGACCCCAGTCACGCACCCAGGAGACGTCAATGCCCTGTGGTGCTGTTATAAAAGTAACTCTGTCTGTATCTATTCCCCATTTGCCAAACCATTTTAAAGCTTCCATTTTGGAAGACTCATTTTCCACAAGAGTAAATAATGAATTATCTGCAGCCAACTCCACTACAAGTTTGTAAGGAATACTAAGAGGCCATGCAATAAGAGTTCCCAATGCCGGCTCCCATTCCGCAGCCATTCGATAATGGTTATCCTGATTATAAAAATTGGTTTGAACTATCTCCTGTTATATACCCAAACTACCCCTTAAAAGTAATACCAACAGGAAAAGAAGGGTTTGAAGTTTACTATTGTTAGAAATACTTTGCATACTCTCAGTCATTATTTTTTAGGTTATATTTTATTTGTCTTAAAACCATCCTGAATACACCATAAATTCCGAAACCATTATTCCCAGGTACGAGCCCAAAGCATTACCCAAGGCACCTGCCAGAATTCCCGGGAGAACCAGTTCGTTTCTGTCAAGACTCCTTGCCAATGCCATCGCAGTAGCCGTACCACCTACATTCGCCTGTGATGCGATAGATATTATATCCCAATCCTGCTTCATCAACGCACCTGCTCCATAAGTAATCACCCCATGGACCAGCACCAACATCGTCACCATTGCTAATAATACTAATGCCAGCCTGCCATTATCAATTAGCGCCGGGATGTCACAATAAGCTCCTATGACAGTCAGAAATATGTAAACTCCCAGTAATCCAAGGAGCTTATGTCCTTTCAGGTTGTGGATGAATGGTATCTGTGCCAATATAAGAGCAAATGTAGTCAGCCACAAAATAGATGGAATAGATGGTATCATATGATTGAGCCATGAAGAAACAATTATGGCCGTCAGTCCTAGTAGTAATAAAAATGCCACATCAAAAGGGCCAACATTTTCTGTGTCAGAATGGATCGTCACAGCAGATGACTGTTCATCACTGGAATAACCTGCAGTTTTCTTTCGTGGAAATTTTTTATTCAGGAATTGCGGAATAGCCAATGTGGCGACTACCCAAAGTGCAGACATGATATTGTCTGCCACTGTTGCAGCCGTATATAATGAACCTTCCTGTGATATATTGTAATTCAGAGCGACTGCATTAAAATTTAGGCTTCCTCCCGTATAGGTTCCTGTGTACATACCAGCAATGGCGTAATAAAATTCGCCAATTTCTGACTTTCCATTCAGCAACCACATAGATACCAGAACCCCCACAACAGTGGCTGCAGAACCAATAAGAAACATGATCAGCATAGGTCTTCCTGCTTTTTTTAGACTCGCCAGGTTGACACTCAGCAAAATAAGGAAAATGGAAAGTGGAGCTATATAACTAAAAACGGCATCGTAAACTGGTGAAGCGGGTGTAGATGCCGGTATGATCCCAACATTGCTCAACACTGCTCCGAAAATGATAACAAGTAAGCCAGTACCTGCATGTCTGAAATATGCTTTGTCGCTGAGCCACTCAGACAGCACAACGACAAAAAACAAAATGGCAATGATGGCAACGGGGTTATAAAACATTCACTTATGGCTTAAATGATAAAATTGAAACTTTATGGGGAGTTACAAAAATCCTATTTTCATTTGTTATAATATTTTATTCCAAACTTGTCAAATTGCACTAAAGATTAAGGACATTCCACTTATCCAAATTTTAGACATTATCCTCTGCTGATAAGTTCCATATAAAACCGAACTACATTTTTAAAATCTTCGATACTTATGCGTTCGTTTGTTCCATGAAATCTCTTTATATCTTCATCCGTAAACCTGACAGGCATGAAGCGGTAAATATTGCAGGATAAATTTTTAAAATGTCTTGAGTCTGTCGCTCCTACCACCAGATAAGGAGCTACCAAAACATCAGGAAAACAACTTTTTATTGTCGTGTGAATCATCCTGAATCCCAGAGATGTTGTATCGGAAATAAAAGAAGGGTCTGTGCCGGACTCTCCTACTATATCCACTTTTATACTGTCATTTTTGATCACTTTTTTTACATACTTTATGACACCTGCCACTGAGTCTCCAGGGAGTATTCTAAAATTTATTTTAGCGGTGGCATCTATGGGAAGGACATTTTCCTTTAGGCCTGCATCCAGAATGGTAGGAGCTGTGGTTGTATGCAGCATAGCACTGCCTGAATTAGATTTCGATAATGAACTGATGATTACTGGTTTCATAAGCCACCTGTTTGCCATAGCCATTTTATTTGCAAATGGCATCTCTGGTCCTAAATAATCCAACATGTAAGCGGCCGCACCTTCCAGTCTGTACGGAAATGGATGCTTTTGAAGTCTGTCTATAGCTTCTGCCAGATCACCGATACTGGTCTGTGGTGGAGGCATAGAGGAATGTCCCCCTTCTCCCGTAGCTGTCAGCTGCAAAGTCACATATCCTTTTTCTGCCACTCCAACCATAGCTATTGGTTTTTTCAGACCTTCGATACCGTCTTGCTTGATCATACCGCCTTCATCAAGTACATACTCCAATTCCACTTTTCTTTTTGCAAGGATAGATGCAATTTCTTTTGCGCCATATTTTCCCAATACTTCTTCGTCATGACCAAAAGCCAGATAAAACGTTCTTTCAGGTTGAAATCCCTCCTTGAGTAAATACTCTACCGCCTCCAGGACACCTATCACGGTAGTCTTGTCGTCCAAGGTGCCACGACCATAGACAAATCCATTTGCTATCTCGCCATCAAAAGGCTTGTGTTCCCAAAGTCTCTCTGTGCCTTGTATCACCGGAACCACATCAAAATGACCCATAAGCAATACAGGTTTGAGTGAAGGATTTTTCCCTTTCCATTCGTAGAATAAGGCATAGGTATTGACATTCTCCATTTCCAAACGATTATGAACCAGCGGAAATGCCTGTGCCAAATAATCTGTAAATTTTTGAAACTGTGCGCTGTCTATCATGGTAGGATCCGAATTGGATACTGTCCTGAGTTTTATTACATCTGATAAGTGAGTAATTACTGAATCACTTATGATAATTTCACCTGCTTTTTTAACTCCGGATAGTTGCTTCGACTGGCTTCTGAAAGTATTTAAAACCAGAACGCCGAAAAGTCCAAGGATGATCAAAGAAATTATTTTAAAAAAATTTCCTATACTAAATCT
>OBID01000680.1_pt1 | contig 13211 bp, 9 predicted proteins | sample 1519781 | NCBI WGS metagenome assembly OBID01 (sample SAMEA3991478, study PRJEB22521) | metagenome | biome: anthropogenic terrestrial biome; feature: sewage plant; material: sludge | place: Sweden | collected 2012-09-26
GCAGCCAGCCCTTCGAGCTCCATCGCCGCCTGCCCTTCGAAATGCATGAGGTCGCGCACACCGAGCAGACCGGCCGCGGCGTCGAACCAGCGGCCGAGGCTGGTCGTCGGCGGGCAGCGCAGATTGCGAGCGAGCATGGTAAGCAGCGGGCCGGGGTCGCGCGTCGGGTAATACTGCTTGATCCAGCCGCCAACGCGGTAGCCAAAGCCGGCGCCGTGCAGGGCGGAAACGGCCATGCGCCACGGCTCTTTGGCCGCACGGTCGCCACCGGGCATGGCCAGCGGGCTCAGGTGGCCGAGGCGTTCGCAGTTTGCGCCATCGAGGTAGAGCAGTTCACCGCCCCAGGCGCCACCATCCGGACCGAGGCCGACGCCATCGATGACGAGGCCGATGATCGGCTCGTTGACACCATGTTCAGCGCAGATCGCGGCAATATGGGCGTGATGATGGCCGACGGCGACGGCCGGAATGCCGAACTTTTCGGACAGACCAAGGGCGAGATGGGTGGACGGAAAATCTGGGTGGAGATCGTGGGCAATCAAGTCTGGGCGGACGTCGAGAATGGCCAGCAAATGCCCGACGGTTTCTTCGAGAAAGCCGATGGCCGCCACGTTGTCGAGACCGCCGATGTGTTGCGACAGGAAAGCTTCACGACCTTTCATGACGCAGATGGTGTTCTTCAGGTAGCCGCCGAGCGCCAGCACGCTCGGGCCGTCGTCGGCCAGCGCAATCGGCACCGGCACATAGCCGCGGGCACGGCGGATGAAGGCCGGACCGGCCGGCGTTGCCCGGGCGACAGAATCATCACAACGAATGACGATGTCGCGGTCGTGCAGCAGGTAAGCGTCGGCAATCCCGTTCAGACGTTCGAGCGCCTCGTCATTGCCGATGACCAGCGGTTCGCCCTGCGGATTGGCGCTGGTCATGACCAGCAGCAGCTCGCTCTTCTCGTTCAGCCAGTCGGTGCCGGGCGGGCGGCCAGCCGCTTCGTGCCAGAGCAACAGATGGAGCGGCGTCGCCGGCAGCATGGCGCCGAGCCAGGCGAGGCCGGGAGCGATGCCTTTCAGGTCGGTGTCGCCCTTGGGGCAGAGGACGATGGGTGCGGCGATGCTGTGCAGCAGCGCCAGCTCGGCCTGACCGATCCGCGCGAAATCGGCCAGCGAGGCGGCGTTGAGGCCCATCATCGCGAAGGGCTTTTCCTCACGCTGCTTGCGTTCGCGCAGCTCGGCGACGGCAGTGGCGTTGCGTGCGTCGCAGGCGAGATGGAAGCCGCCCAGGCCCTTGATGGCGACGATTTTTCCATCACGCAGCAAGTGCAGGGTTTCAGCAACGGGGTCGCCGGGCAGCGGCTGACCGTCATCGGAAAGGAGGCGCAGTTGCGGGCCGCAATGTGGGCAGCAGGTCGTTTCAGCGTGAAAACGGCGGTCGGCCGGCGCCAGGTATTCGTCGCTGCACGGTGCGCACAGAGGGAAAGCGGCGAGGCTGGTCTGCGCCCGATCGTAGGGGATGCGATGGCTCACCGTGTAACGCGGGCCGCAGTGGGTACAGGTCGTGAAGGCGTAGCGCCAGCGGCGACTGGCCGGGTCGCAGATCTCGGCAACGCACTCGGGACAGATCGCAGCATCGGGGCCGATGGCGGTTTTGACTTCGCCCGACTCGCTATCGAGAATGACGAAGCCTTCGCCGCTGACATCCACCGCTTCGTCCTCGATGCCATCGATGCGCGCCAGACGCGGCGCTTCGAGCGGCAAACGGGTTTTGAATTTTGGCCAATTTTTGCCGTTGACCGCAGCAATCACCCCGGTGCCGTCGTTGCGCACCCAGCCGCTCAGCCCGAGCTCATTGGCCAGCCGCCAGACGTACGGCCGAAAGCCGACGCCCTGAACGAGACCGCGAATACGGAACTGGCGGCCGCTCATCTGCGGCCTACCTTGCCGCCAACTGGCGTTCCAGCTCAGCGATTCGACGCTTCAGGGTATCGAGACTTTCCGAACGCAAGCTGCGCTGGGCGTCGAGCCCGGCCGCAATCCAGCCCAGCCAGCCGCCCAGGCCTTCACCGCTGGTCGCCGACACCCGAAAAATGATCAGATCGGGATTGACCCGGCGGGCGTTGGCTTCGGCCAAATCGGCATTGAATTCGAGGTAGGGCAGCAGGTCGACCTTGTTGAGCAGCATGACGTCAGCCGCGGCAAACATGTCGGGGTACTTGAGCGGCTTGTCCTCGCCTTCGGTGACCGACAGGATGGCGACCTTGTGGTGTTCGCCGAGATCGAAGGCAGCCGGACAGACGAGGTTGCCGACGTTCTCGATGAGAAACAGCGATTCGTCGGCCGGTTGCAGGCGTTGTATGGCGTGGCCGACCATGTGGCCGTCGAGGTGACAGCCCTTGCCGGTGTTGATCTGCAGGGCAGGCACACCCGTGGCGCGGATGCGTTCGGCATCGTTCGAGGTCTGCTGGTCGCCCTCGACGACGCTGATGGCAACCTTGTCTTTCAAGAGTTCGATGGTCTTGCAGAGCAGGGCCGTCTTGCCCGAGCCAGGGCTGGAAACGAGATTCAGGGCGAAGATGCCGCGATCATCCAACCACTGGCGGTTGGCGGCAGCATAGGTGTTGTTTTTGGAGAGGATGTCCTGCTCGATCTGCACCATGCGGGCCTGCGACATGCCCGGCACATGGGCGCGAGCCGGGCCGGTGCCGTAGTCAAGATCGCCGGCGATGCCGTGTTCGTGATGATGCGAATCGCCGTGGCTGTGGGCATGCTCGCCCGAATGAACGTGATCGTGGCTGTGTTCGCTGCCGTCACCATGCCGATGGCTGTGCGAATGGACGCCAAGCAGCGCGGCACCATGGCCATGCGCATGATCATGCCCGTGGTCGTGCGTGTGGGTGTGCACCGTGCCGTCCTCATGAACGTGAGTGTGTTCGTGCGCATTGGCGAGACCTCCTTCGATCTTCGTTTCCCCTGCGCCGCAGCCGCAAACTGTACACATATCCGTCTCCTGATTACTCGATCTCTATTTCCTTGACCCGCATTTCCGTGCCGCTGGTGGCCTGAACCTGATAGCTGCCGCATGTCGGGCAGGCGCCGTAAAGCGCCTCCATCGGCACCGTCTCAGAACACAGCATGCACCAGCCGGCGCCCGGCACGTCAATAATTTCCAGCGCGGCACCCTGGGCTATGCTGCCGTTGGTCACCGCCTCGAAACAGAATTTCAGCGCCTCGGGCTCAACCGACGACATGCGGCCGATTTCCAGTACGACCAGTTTCACCCGCCTGGCGTTCTCGCGTTTTGCGGTGTCCTCGACCAATTGCAGCACGCCTTCGGCCAGCGACATTTCATGCATCGACCACCTCGGCGACATACGGGACACACGGATCCAGTGCCAGCACGGCCTGATTCAAGACCCGCCTGGCCTGATCGAGCGAGGCAAACTGAAGGTTGGCGAGCAAGGATGACAGCGCTGTGGCATCTGCAAAATAATTGTCGGTCGGCGCCTGCACGCGGTAATTGGCGACCACCCCCTCAACCACATGCACGGCATGGGTCAGCACGCCACGCGCTGTCATGGTTTGCCCGACGCCCCAACCGCCTCCGCCGGCACTGGCTACCGGGAAGGTGGCGCCGCTGGCCAGGGCGTCTACGGCAGCAAGGGTTTCGGCCAGGCGCGCCAGAAAAGCCGAGCGAATCGAGGTCGGCACAAGTAGCGCCGGCATTTGCGCCGCCGTACCCTGCCAGTACTCCAGCCAGGCCTGAGGGGCGAGCAGGGCAGCGGCCGGCATGACTTGATCACCATCGTCCGGCGCCACTTCCTCGGTGCTGCGGTCAACCAGCATTTCGAGGCATTTTTCAGCCATCGGCCGCAAGCTGTGGTGCAGGAGATTTTGCGTTACCGCGAGACAGTCGCCGCCCTGCCGCGCATTGCGCCAGGCGATGAAGGCTTCCTTTTCCGGGTGCAGACCGAGAGCCGGCGGCCAGTCGAGCAGCAGGCGCCACAGATTCTCATGCAGCACCTCCAGCCAGAGCTCGGCGCTGTCGAACACCCGCGGCGCCTCGCCCTGAGCCGCTGTCACAGCCGCCTCGGCCGCCACCCGCTGGGCATGGGCGCACAGCGTGAACAAATAAGGCACGGTCTTGGTCACCGCATCGGGCAACTGGCCAGTGAACAGCCCGGCAACCGAAGGGCGCGCAAGGGCGACGCGAATGTCGTGCAGGCCGCGATCCTTGAAACACGCCTTGACGGTGAGCAAGCCGGCGCTGGTGGTCATCGCCCCAACCCGAGAAAGGCGCGCACGCCATCACCCTGCTCGGGGTCATAGACCCACCAGCCGATGCCGCACGCCAGCCGGTCGCCCGGCTGAACATTGAGAAACGAAGCTTCGAAGCGCATGAAGAAAGAGACTAGACCGGCTCTACCATCATGTCGAGGTATTCGCACCGGCGTTCGACGGAATTGACGAAACCCTCATCAGCCGCCAGCGCCGCTTGGCCGGGTTTCCACGCCGTGCCTTGCATCATTTCGGTAAGGGGCACCGGACAAGACCACACGCGATCACCATCATCCCACAATGGAAATAGTGTTTCCATAGACTGACAGTCAGGCCGCTTGACACCCATCAAGCAGCAACAGAAAGGAATCGTTCTAGAATCCAGCCATGAAGAAAAAACTGACGACACGGATCGCCGAGCTGATATCGACGCAAAGCGATCGCGTCGAACCCAGCCTCAGCCTGCGCGAGGTTGCAGCGCGCATGCTTGAGGCGAGAGTCTCGTCGGTCATCATCGTCGAGCAGGGTGCCATTCTCGGCATCATCACCGAGCGCGACATCATGCGCGCCATGCGCCGCCATCGCTCGCCGGACCAGACAGCCCGCGACACCATGAGCAGCCCGGTGCACTGCGTGCCGGCTGATATGCCTTTTCAGCAGGCTTATCGCGAAGCCATCCGTTTCGGCATCCGCCGCATCGTGGTCACCGACGCAGCCGGGCATCCGCTCGGCGTCGTCAGCGAATCGGATTTCCGCAAACACCTCGGCCCCGATTTTTTCCTGCAGCTCAATACCACCGACACGCTGATGGAGCGCACCTTTCCCCGACTGCCGGCCGATGCCAGCCTCGAGGATGCGCTGGCAGCAATGGAGGCCGTGGGCGCCAGCTGCATTTTCGTGGTCGATGGCCGGCGACCGATCGGCATCGTCACCGAGCACGACATAGTTCGCTTCTTTCTCGACGACCCCAGCGCCCCCACGCTCGGCCAGGTCATGACCGCGCCGGCCGTCTGCATCCAGGCCGACCGACCGCTGGCCGATGCGGCGCAACTCATGCTCAAGCACGGCATTCGTCACCTTGCCGTCGTCGATGCTAGCGGCGGACTTGTCGGCCAGCTCTCCGAACATACCTTGATCAGCCCGCTCAGCCTGGGAATGGACAATGCGCTGGGCGAGCAGCAATCAATGCTGCGCTCCCGCGAGCGGATGATCGAGGAAACAGCTCGCAGCGAACGCTACCAGCGCGCTTTGCTCGACAACTTTCCCTACCTCGTCTGGCTCAAGGACACAGAGTCTCGTTTCCTGACCGCCAACCGAACATTTCTTGATGCGGTAAAGCTACCGAATGCCGGCGCCATCGCCGGCAAGACCGATCTCGATTTCTGGCCACCCGAAATGGCGGAGCAATTCCGCGACGACGACGCGGCCGTGATGGCTTCCCGGGAGAAAAAGATTGTCGTCGAGCCAGTCAAGATTGGCGACAAGACCATCTGGCACGAGACCTACAAGGCGCCGGTCATCGGCGACGATGGCAGCCTGCTTGGCACGGTCGGCTTTGCCCTGGACATTTCAGAGCGGGTACATACCGAAAAAGCCATGCGCCTGCGCAATGCGGCGCTCGCCGGCATGATAGGCGGCGAAACACTGCCGCGCACCCTCGAATTGCTCATCATGTCGGTCGAAGCCGAAATGCAGGGCTGGCGCTGCGCAATCATGCTCAGTGATAAAACCGGAACCCACCTTCGCGTCGGCGCCGCACCCAACCTGCCGGCAAACTATTGCGCCGCCATCGACGGCATGGCGATCGCCGAAGGGCTTGGCTCCTGTGGCACCGCAGCTGCGCTCCGGCAACGTACCATCGTCGAAAACGTGTTCGAGCACCCGTATTGGGCGAACTACCACGCGCTCGCCCGGCAAGGCGACTTTGCCGCCTGCTGGTCAGATCCGATTATCGGGCCGGATGGCATCCTGCTAGGAACCTTCGCTGCCTACCACCAGTCGCCAGCCCGCCCTCTGAATGAGAGCCTGGACTTCGTGACCCAAGCCAGCCAGCTTGCCGCCATCCTCATCGCCCATCAACACCGCTCGGAAGATTTGGGTAAAAGCCTGGAAACCTTTCGCGGCATTTTCAACAGCACCAGCGAAGCCCTGTTCATCCAGACAGAGGACGGCACCTTCCTGGATGTGAATACGGGCGCCGAGCAACTGGCCGGCTTGTCGCGTTCCCAGCTGATCGGCCTGAGTCACGCTGCTTTTACCCAGCCCGGCCTGACCGATGTGGAAACCATCAATCAGCACATTCTCACTGCGCTCGCCGGTACGCCACAAACCTTCGAAGTTCTCGCCAAGAACAGCACTGGCCGCATTTTCCCGGTCGAAATCCGGCTTCATCGATCGGGATACTTTGGCCGACCCGCCGTGATTGCATCAGCCGTCGATATCTCCGAGCGCATGAATGCCGGGATCTGCCTTGAAATCGAGCACGACCTTGCCCAGGCACTGGCCGCCGGTCTTCAGCGCGAGGAAGTGCTTCAGGTTCTGCTCCAGTCCGCCCTTCGCTTTCCCGATATCGATGCCGGTTGCCTCTTTTGGCGTCAGGCCGATGGCAGTTACCAGCTCGTCGCCCACGCCGGCGTTTCGTCGACTTTCGCAGACAAATTTACCCATCTTGGCGCCGATAGCCCGTTTGCCCGGTTCGCGCTGTCCGGTGGTGCAGTCTGCAACTGTCTGGAACCGAGCGATCACTGTGCCGAGGCCAGCATCCTCGACAGCGAAGCCATTCTCATGGAGGGACTGGACTGTCTGGCTGCCGTGCCAATCACGCTGGCTGATCAATCAGTTGCCTGCATCACGCTGGGAAGTCGCCGGAGCACCGGCATTCTGGCATCGACCCTGCGCTCGCTGGACCTGCTCGGCAGTCGCTTCAGCCAAACCCTGCTGCAACTCAATGCGCAGGAAGAAGCCCGACGCATTCAGCAGAACCTGAGCGGCCTTTTCGACACATTGAACGATTTCATTTTTATCCTCGACGAGGATGGCCGCATCCTGCATTACAACCGGGCTGTTGCTGAAGGCCTCGGCTATGGGCCTGATGCACTGATCGGCAAGCCGATTGTCACGGTCCACCCTGAAAACATGCAAAAAATGGCCACCGAGCTGATGATCGATATCGTCGCCGGCCACCGATTTAGTTGTCCGCTACCTATCGTGCACGCCAACGGCCAACAAATCATGGTCGAAACGCGAATCGCCCATGGCTACTGGAACGGCCGTCCAGCACTGATCGGCACCTCGCAGGACATTACCGAACGACTGGTCGCCGAGGAACGCCAGCAACTTGCCGCCAGCGTTTTCGACAACGCGCACGAGGGCATCATGATCACCGACTCGACGGGACACATCGTCGAGGTCAATTCAACGTTCACTGAACTGACGGGCTACACCCGCGACGAAGCCATCGGACAGACGCCCGACCTGCTCAAATCCGGGCATCACGAGGCGGATTTCTATCGCGAGATGTGGCGAAAGATCGGCGAGGATGGCTACTGGCGCGGTGAAATATGGAACCGCAAGAAATCCGGCGAGATATTCGTCGAGCTGCTGACGATCTCAAGCGTCCGCAACCGGAACGGGGAGATCGCCAACTTCGTCGCCATATTTTCCGACATCACCGTCATCAAGCAGCACCAGCAACGACTGGAGCATCTGGCGCATTACGATGCACTGACCCAGTTGCCCAACCGCATGCTACTCGGCGACCGCCTCCAGCTGGCCATGGCGCAAACCGAACGCAGCGGGAAGATGCTGGCCATCTGCTACCTGGATCTCGACAATTTCAAACCGATCAACGACCGTTTCGGCCACTCGGCTGGCGATTTCCTGCTCATCGAAGTGGCCCAGCGCCTGAAAACCTGTGTGCGGGCCGGCGATACGGTTTCGCGCCTGGGTGGCGACGAATTCGTTCTGCTCATTTCCGATCTGGAAGACCTGCATGAGTGCGATCAAGCGGTGGGCCGCATCATTGGCGGACTGAACCAGCCCTTCCGCGTCTCCCAGCACGCTGTTTCCATCTCTGCAAGCATCGGCGTCACCCTTTATCCACATGACGGCGCCGATGCCGACACGCTGCTCCGTCACGCTGACCAGGCGATGTACGCGGCCAAGCAGGCTGGCCGCAATCGCCACCATCTGTTCGATCCGGAAAACGACCGTCGTACCCGCATTCGCCGTGAGGAAATCGTGCGTATCCGGGAAGGGCTGGAGAGGGCCGAATTCCAGCTCTACTTCCAGCCCAAGGTGAACATGCGTAAAGGCAGCGTGACGGGTGCTGAAGCACTGATCCGCTGGCTGCATCCGGAGGAAGGCCTGCTCCTGCCCGGGCGATTTCTGCCGAGTATCGCCGACAGCGAACTGGAAATCGAAGTCGGCGACTGGGTGATCAGGGAGGCCCTGCGGCAAATGGACGAATGGAATGCTCAGGGCGTCGACCTGCCGATCAGCATCAACATTTCCGGCAAGCATCTGCTGCATGAAGGCTTTACCCAGCGATTGGCCGATCTGCTCGCCGCCCATCCGAAAATCCCCCCCGGCCGGATCGAGCTGGAAGTACTTGAAACTGCGGCGCTTGAAGATATGGCCAAGGTTGCCGCGTTGTTCGCGGATTGCCGGCGCATGGGTGTCAGCTTTGCCCTCGACGATTTCGGTACGGGCTATTCATCGCTGACCTACTTCCGGCAATTGCCCGCCGATGTTCTCAAGATCGACCAGTCATTCATCCGCAACATGCTCGACGATGCCGATGATCTGGCCATTGTCGAAGGCGTCATCGGGCTGACCCAGGCTTTCCGCCGCCAGGTCATCGCCGAAGGTGTCGAAACGGTCGAACACGGTCTGGTTCTCCTGCTCCTTGGCTGCGACTTGGCACAAGGTTTCGGCATCGCCCGTCCGATGCCGGCAGCGCTTCTGCCTGAATGGATACGGCAATTCAAGCCGGACGAACTGTGGGGCCTTGCCACCGCATTCAAGTGGTCTCGCGAGGACCTGCCCATGCTGATCGCCGAAGTCGACCACAACCGCTGGAAGAAATCCCTCTACGCCTACTTGGCTGAGCCTGCCGGCAGCCTGCGTCCGCCGGAGCAGGACCATCGCCAGTGTCGCTTCGGTCTCTGGTTTTACGGCCCGGACGGTCAGCGCAATGCCTCGTCCGAATTTTTCCCGTTGATTGAAGATTTGCACAAGACGCTGCACGATATTGGCAGCCAGCTCTGCCAATCCCATGCTGCCGGAGATCACGCCGCCATCGAGGCGCTGAAAATGAAACTCGAGGAAACAAACAGCAAAATGACCGAGTGCATTCAGCAGATTCAAGCAGAGGTGTTGCTGAACACCAAGCTGCCGAGGCATTAAACCGGCGCCCCCGTTTTCCACAGCAGTGCTTTTTCTTGTTGGCGTTTATTTGATTCCCGTTAATCTGCCGTTAAACTTGCGGACTCATAATTTGGCACTGATTTATTTCGGTTTTTCCTCCTGATGCTTGAAGCTGACAATCTGGAATGCGTGCGCGGCGAGCGCCGCCTGTTCGCAGGCCTGGGCTTCAAGCTGGAAGCCGGGGAACTGCTATACCTGCAGGGCAAGAACGGTGCCGGCAAGACCAGTCTGCTGCGCATGCTGATCGGCCTGTTGCCACCGGAAGCCGGGGATATCCGCTGGAAAGGCCAGACGATCAAGTCCGACGATTTCCGCGCTGACCTCTGCTACCTCGGGCACCTCAACGCTATCAAGGAAGAATTGACCCCTCTGGAAAATCTGCTCGCCGCGGCCCGACTGGCCGACGAGGAACTCTCTGAAGACGACGCCCTCGATGCGCTGGAGCAGGTCGGCCTGGCTGGCCGCGAAGACCTGGCCTGCAAATATCTCTCGCAGGGCCAGAAGCGGCGCGTCGCACTGGCCCGGCTGGTCAAGGAAAAGCGCCCACTGTGGGTACTCGACGAGCCCTTTGTGGCACTCGACACTGCTGCGGTCGACTGGCTGGCCGGCATCATTTCCGGCCACCTGCAACGCGGCGGCATGGCCGTCATGACAACCCACCAGTTGGTCACCATCCCGGCCGGCACCGTGCGCGAATTGCGGCTCTGATGAGGATCGCAGACTGATGTTCGACGTTGTCACCGCAGTCATCGGCCGCGACCTCAAACTGGCCATGCGACGTCAGGCCGACATCGTCTCGGCACTGTTTTTTTTCGTCATCGTCGTCAGCCTGTTCCCGCTCGGCATCGGGCCGGAACCCGACCTGCTGCGCAAGCTGGCGCCCGGCGTGCTGTGGGTCGCCGCCCTGCTCGCCACCATGCTTTCGTTGCCGCGAATGTTCGCCGACGACCATCGCGACGGCACACTGGAACAACTGGCACTCGCCCCGCACCCTCTAGGGTTGGTCGTTACAGGAAAAGTGATTGCTCACTGGCTGGTTTCCGGCCTGCCGCTGGCCCTAATCGCGCCAGTACTCGGAATCCAGTTCGATCTTTCGACCGACGCCCTTGTTGTGCTGACCGGCGCCATCCTGCTCGGCACCCCGGCACTCTCCGGCATTGGCGCCATCGGCGCGGCACTGACCCTGGGTTTGCGCGGTGGTGGCGTACTGCTCTCGCTGCTGGTGCTGCCGCTCTACATCCCGGTGCTAATATTCGGCGCTGGTGCAGTCGATGCAACGGTGTCCGGACTCGGGGGAGAGGGCCACCTGTCACTGCTCGCCGCACTTACCTTTGCCTCACTTGGCTTCGCCCCCTGGGCATCGGCCGCCGCCTTGAAGATCGCCCTCGAATGAAAGATCGATTCAACCTCTACCGTTTCGCTTCCCCAGCCACCTTCTACCCGCTGGCCGGCGCCTTGATTCCCTGGTTCGTTGCTGTCTCGGTCGTCTTCGGCCTCGCCGGCCTGTGGCTTGGCATGCTTGTCGCACCGACCGATTTCCAGCAAGGCGAAGGCTACCGGATCATCTTCATCCACGTCCCGGCATCCTGGATGTCGATGTTCATCTATCTCGTCATGGCCGGCTGGGCTGCCATCGGACTGGCTTTCAACACCCGCCTGTCGGGCATGATGGCGCAAGCCCTGGCGCCGACCGGTGCGCTCATGGCCTTCCTGTCGCTGTGGACCGGTGCACTCTGGGGCAAACCGATGTGGGGCGCCTGGTGGGTATGGGACGCACGCCTGACGTCCGAACTGATCCTGCTTTTCCTTTACATCGGTTACATGGCGTTGACCGCAGCAATCGACGACGTGAAGCGGGCCGACAAGGCCGGCGGCCTCTTGCTGCTGGTTGGCGTCGTCAACATCCCGATCATCTATTTCTCGGTCAAATGGTGGAACACCCTGCACCAGGGTTCCAGCGTCAACCTGACCAAGTCCTCGATGGCTGAAACGATGCTCTGGGGCATGCTGCTCATGGCCATGTGCTTCTGGATGTACGCCATCGCCGTCGCCCTCATGCGGGTACGCACCATCATGCTCGAACGCGAGCGCCATACCGACTGGGTGAAGGCCGAGTTGGCCGGAGGCGAAAAATGATCCACTGGAACAGTTTTGCCGACTTCATCGCCATGGGTGGCTATGGTTTTTACGTCTGGGGATCGTTCGGCGCCACCGCGCTGATCATGGCGATTGAACCGATCGTCGTCGCCCGCAATCGAAAGAACACCATCGCCCGTCTCAAGCGTCAGTTGCGCGCCGAAACAAGGAACACCGCAGAATGAAATCCCGTCACAAGAAGCTCGCCCTCATCGGTGGCGCACTGGCCATCATCGGCATCATTGCCGCGCTGGTTCTGAATGCCCTGAACAGCAACATCGCGCTCTATATCACACCGACCGATGTCGCTGCCGGCAAGGCGCCCAAGGACACGCTCTTCCGTATCGGCGGACTGGTCAAGGAAGGCAGCATCAGCCGTCAGGCCGACGGGGTCACCATCAGCTTCGCGATCACCGACACCGAAAAAGAAATCCCGGTGGCTTACAAGGGCATCCTGCCTGACCTCTTCAAGGAGGGCAAAGGTGCCGTCGCCCAGGGCAAGCTGAATGCCGAAGGCACCTTCATGGCGACCGAAGTGCTGGCCAAGCACGATGAAAACTACATGCCGCCGGAAGCCGCCAAGGCCGTCGACGACGCCCAGGCCCGCGCTGCCGGCAAGCATGTCTCCCCCTCTTCCTCTGGCGAAACGCCGAAAGCGAGCTACTGAGCATGATCCCCGAACTCGGTCATTTCGCCCTCATTCTTGCGGCCCTGGTGTCGTTGGTCCTCGGCACCCTGCCGCTGATCGGCGCCCACCAGAACCGTCTGGCCTGGGTTGCCGTCGCCCGGCCTGCGGCCTCCGCCATGGCGCTGCTCGTCACCTTCTCCTTCGCGTGCCTGACGCAGGCTTTCGTGGCCAACGATTTCTCCGTGGTCTATGTCGCCCAGCATTCGAATTCGCTGCTGCCGCTTGAGTATCGCGTGGCCGCCGTCTGGGGCGGGCATGAAGGCTCGCTGCTGTTGTGGATGCTGATGCTGACCTGGTGGGCTTTCGGCGTTGCGATGCTGTCCAAGCAGTTGCCGGAAACCATGGTCGCCCGCGTCCTCGGCACGCTGGGGCTCGTCGCCTTCGGTTTCATGCTCTTCATCCTGATCACCTCCAGCCCCTTCGAGCGTCTGCTCCCGGCTGCGGCGGAAGGTCGCGACCTGAACCCGCTGCTGCAGGATTTCGGCCTGATCATCCATCCGCCGCTGCTCTACATGGGCTACGTCGGCTTCTCGGTGGCCTTTGCCTTCGCCATAGCGGCGCTGCTTTCCGGCCAGTTGGACGCCGCCTGGGCGCGCTGGTCGCGCCCCTGGACGATGGCCGCCTGGTGCTTCCTGACCCTCGGTATCGCCATGGGTTCGTGGTGGGCGTATTACGAACTGGGCTGGGGCGGC
>OBID01000681.1_pt1 | contig 13207 bp, 9 predicted proteins | sample 1519781 | NCBI WGS metagenome assembly OBID01 (sample SAMEA3991478, study PRJEB22521) | metagenome | biome: anthropogenic terrestrial biome; feature: sewage plant; material: sludge | place: Sweden | collected 2012-09-26
CCAAGCCTCCATGCCATTGGTGGCATGCTTGTGACGAACACCCAGTTTATCAAGTACCTCCGCTATCTTGCGCCGCGCAACGATCGAATCATCGACAAAAAATACGCTCGTATCGGGATCAACTCGCGCCGGAGTGATGTCCACAATCATTGCTTCGCCGAATGCATTGGCGAGAATCTGTTCGACATCGAGAATGGAAACCAGACCCCCGCTATCAAGCTCGATCACTGCGGTGATCAAACCCTGATTTGTCGCCAGCACGCTTTCTGGCGCCTTCACTCGCTCCCAGTCGACGCGGATGATGCGATCCACATCGTGAACCAGAAAGCCCAGCGTACGCTTTGAATACTCGGCAACCATCATCGTCTTGCCAAGGCCCGCAGGCGCATCTAGTTGCATGAACGGGGCTAGGGACAAAACCGGAATCACGTTTCCGCGCAACGAAATCAGCCCCTCGACTCCACGCGGCATATTTGGGGTCTTGGTTATGTGCGGCGTCCGGCCGACCTCTCTTACTTTGAAGACATTGATGCCAAAAATCTCGCGTGTTCCGAGCGAGAAGAGCAGAATTTCCATCTTGTTGGAGCCTGCGAGGCGCGTCCGGGCATCAACGCTATCAAGCAGGTTTTTGTTCTCAACGAGTTCCATCGTTAACTCCCGCTATCCTTCAAGCCAAGCTAACCGGCGCGGTATCGACACCGAGTCGCCGAGCCAGTGTTTCAGAGAGGCGCAATGGCTCAAATTTTGGCACATATTCGTCAACGCCGACGGACACCCCCAGCTTTTGGTTGGACATCCCCGACAAAGATGAATGCATAATCACCGGGATTCCATTGAATCTGGGATCCGACTTTATTTTCTTGGTCAGGATGTAACCATCCATTTCCGGCATTTCGATATCCGTCAGGATCAGACTGATAATGGACGAAGCGGGTTTGCCAATCGACTGTGCGTAGGTGGCAACCTTTTCCATCTCTTCCCACATCTGTCGACCATTGACTGCCGAAATACCCCGGACTCCCATGGCCGATAGCGTGCGTTCAATCTGCTTGCGGGCGACACTGGAGTCATCGCAGTAAAAAACCGTGCTGTCCGGCCGGTCCACCGAAACAACCCCGCGGAACATGATCTCGTTGTCAATACTGGAAGTCTCGGAAAGCACCTTCTCAACATCCATCATCATGACAAGTCGGTTGTCGTCCAATTCGGTAACAGCCGTCACCAAACCTCCGGTCTGCGAGGTCAGCATTTCCGGCGGAACACGCATCTTGCTCCAGTCCAGACGAAGGATGGTATCGACGCCTTCAACCAGGAATCCCTGTGTGTGGCCGTTGTATTCGGTCACAATCATGATCTCACGCGGGGTCTCAGGGGATATTCCAGAATACTTGGCGAGGTCTATCACAGGCACCAACGCCCCGCGCAAGCTAACCATCCCCTCAACGGAGGAGGGCATATCGGGGGCAGCTGTAATCACTGGGGTCCGCATAACCTCACGAACCTTGAAAACGTTGATGCCAAAGGTTTCACGACGCCCGGTACGCTGATCTACACCGAGAAAGAACAAAAGAATCTCAAGTTTGTTGGTGCCAGCTAATTTTGTTCGCGCATCGATATTCTTCAATAACTCTGACATTGTCATCCTCTCGCATGTTGCGTATCCGGTTGCCCTCGGTAGCAAAAAACCCGCTAACCGTTACTCCCAGCACCGCTCATATCCGGCGACGAACCTGCTGCCAGAACCACTCAGGCGCCTACACCGTCTTCCATTCACGTCAAACAAAAACAAAGCATTTAGGAAATTTGAAACAATTTACCAAAATTAGCAATATCTAGCACCTGTTTTACGTTACCCCGAACGCCGGTCAGTGCGACTTCCTTGCTTGCTCCACCCATTTTATCCCGCAACATCAACAACATACCCAGTGCCGAACTATCAAGATAGTCAACCCCGGCAAAATCAACAGCAACGGATCGAACACCTTGATCGGCAACAAGGGGCTCATAGGCTGCACGAAACTCGCGATGTGTATTGAAATCGAAACGTCCAACCAACTTGATGGTCACCTTGCCGGACTCACTGAGAATACTTGCCTGCATTTGTCTTCCTATCGCAAAAATCAGTAGGGTTCTAGTTTAATCTTTTGCCCAAGGGCAACAAGTCCGAGATGCCTGTTAGACGCAAACTGTACCAATTACCCGTCGCGCGATGTCGCCCAGCGGACATTGCTCTTCTACTGCGCCGATCAGAAACGCTTCGCGTGGCATGCCGTAAACCACACAGCTAGCCTCATCCTGACCGAATGTTCTAGCGCCTGACTGACGCAGGCGCAACAAGCCTTGAGCGCCATCCTTGCCCATACCGGTAAGAATAACGCCAATTGCCTTGCGTCCGACCAGGGCAGTGGCTGAGTCAAACAGCACATCGACAGAAGGGCGATGTCGGTTCACTGGCGGCGTCGCAGCCAATTCGGTCAGAAAGCCTGCATTTCCACGTCGAATGAGCAAATGAGAATGTCCCGGAGCAATATAAACCGTACCCGGTTCAACTTTTTCATTGCCCTGCGCCTCAATGACACGCGGAGCGCAAAGGGAGTCCAGGCGCCGGGCGAACGAGGCCGTGAACGATTCTGGCATATGCTGAACAATAAGAATGGGTGGGCAATCAGCTGGAATACCCTGCAGAAACTCCTTGATCGCCTCAGTACCCCCAGTCGAGGCGCCGACAAAGATGATTTTCCCGCTTGCTGCAAGGCCAGGCCTAGTCGGCATCGATGGTGGTAACGATGGTGAAGTGGGGGACAAATTCAATGCGCCACGCAAACGCGCGCCTTTGGCGGCACGAATTTTTTCAACGAGGTCTTCCGCATAGCCTTCCATGCTCTTGCCACCATCAACCCGTGGCTTGCCGATGAAATCAACGGCGCCCAGCTCAAGTGCCTTAAGCGTGGTATCCGAAGCCGAAGTTGTAAAAGACGAAACCATGACAACCGGCATGGGACGCAAACGCATAAGGCGCTCAAGAAACTCAAGCCCGCCCATTTTCGGCATTTGCACATCCAGTGTCATGACGTCCGGATTCAGCGCCTTGATCATTTCGCGGGCGACCTGTGCATCCGGTGCTGCACCCACCACTTCCATGTCGGGCGCCATGCCGATTAACTGGCTCAGCAGCCCGCGCATTAAGGCCGAATCATCAACAACCAGGACTCGAGTTTTCATGGGCATCTATCAGGGTAAATGTAAATTTTGGCTTTTTTTCTGGTTGACCGCATCAAACGAACAACTCAACTTCGCCTTCAATGCTGGAACCGCTTAACCGTACCTTGTAGTCGTTTTCGCGACTGAACAATGTTTCGTTGTGCACCCTGTGCAATTTCTTGACCAGAACCCGCCCCGAGTGCGGGAAATAGTAGACTTTTCGCGGGTACGAATCGAGCAGGTCCTTGGCGACTACCGGGATTTTTTCCGTCTTCAGAAAATCCAGCACAAACTCGGCATTCTTGGCGCCCACATTGCTGCTCGCCAGGCTCGCCATGACAGCTCCGCCACCAAAAACCTTGGCTTCAAGGCGATTGCGCCGCGCCCCAAGCTTCAACAGGTGGTTGATCAGCACCTCCATTGCATACGTGCCATACCGGGCTGACATACCCATCCGGTTTCTGCCGCCGTCGTCCGGCAACATGAAATGATTCATCCCGCCAATGCCCGAGTCTGCGTCTCGAATACAGGCAGCGACACAGGAGCCAAGTACCGTCACCAGCAGAGCCTCCTTGCTCGATACGAAATATTCGCCCGGCAATATCTTGGCTGCTTCGAGGCCGAATTTTCGGTCGAAGTAGCGGTTAGTAGCTAGCTGCTCGTCGTAGGCGTGTTGCACGAGGGACCTTTCCTATCGGGCATTCGCCAAGGCATAAACTGTTTTTCCCTGGGACTTGAAAAGATCGGCCGCGTGCAAAAAACTTTCCGAGTGACCGGCAAACATCAGGCCATCGGGCTGCATAATCGGAGCAAAGCGAGACAGAATCTTGTACTGCGTCGGCTTGTCGAAATAGATCATCACATTTCGGCAAAAGATGACATCAAGCGGACCTTTGACCGCATAACTCGCGTCCAGGAGATTGAGCCGCTGAAACGTGATCATCCGCTTCAGTTCGGGGCGCACTGACACAAAACCCTCTTGACTGCCGGTGCCGCGAAGAAAGAATTTCCGCAAGCGTTCTGGCGAGAGCTTTTCAACCCGCTCGATCGGATAAACGGCTTTCTCTGCTGTTGCCAGCACGCTGGTGTCGAGATCAGAAGCAACGATCGAAATATGCGAAACATCGGCTCCGAAGGTTTCGGCTACCGTTATCGCGATCGAATATGGCTCCTCACCTGTCGACGCGGCCGAACACCAAACCCGGACTGGACGTTTCGTACCCAGTTTACGAAGATGATCGGCAAAGATCGGAAAGTGATGCGGCTCGCGAAAGAAAGAAGTCAGATTCGTCGTAAGCGAATTGACGAAACGCTCCCACTCATCGCCCCCGTTGCGCTCCAGGCCATCAAGATACGCCGCGAAAGACGGCATACCGGTCGCCCGAAGACGTCTCGCCAGGCGCGAGTACACCATGTCCTGCTTGACGGGTGACAACGAAATCCCTGCATGCTGATAAATCAGTTTGCGGACACGGTCAAAATCGGCCGTCGAAAACGAAAACTCCCGGGCGCTGCCGTCACGGCTGGGCAGTGTTGCCAAGGCGGATGCTCGTCCCGGAGAGTTGGGGGGTGGCGGAGGTCTGAAATCAACCATGATCAGAACTCTTCCCACTCATCATCGAGGCTAATCTGCGGCACCTGTGCCTTTGCGGCGCGCGGCCGCTCGCTCGTCTTTGCGGAAGCAGGCTCACGCTGAATGCGTAGTTGCGGCTTAGCCAAACGGGGGGCTTCCTTGCTATCGGCGATACGAAAAACAGCGACGGTCTGCGCCAGTTGATGCGCCTGCTCTTCCAAACTTTCGGCAGCAGCGGCAGCCTGTTCAACCAGAGCTGCATTTTGCTGCGTCACCTCATCCATCTGGCTAACCGCCAAGCTGACCTGCTCTATGCCTGCGCTTTGTTCGTTGCTGGCATCAGCGATATCACCCATGATCTTTGCGACACGCTTGATGCTTGAGACCACCTCCTCCATTGTTCGCCCGGCCTGATCTACCAGCTTGTTGCCGTTCTCGACCTTTTCTACCGAGTCGGAGATCAGCCCCTTGATTTCCTTGGCAGCCGCTGCGCTGCGCTGGGCGAGATTGCGCACCTCGGTGGCGACCACGGCAAAACCGCGCCCCTGCTCCCCCGCCCTGGCTGCTTCCACTGCCGCGTTGAGGGCCAGAATATTGGTCTGGAAAGCAATCCCGTCGATCACGCCGATGATGTCTGCAATCTTGCTGCTCGACTGATGAATGGCACTCATGGTGTGAACTACCTGATTGACCACCTCGCCCCCCTTGTCAGCAACCTGCTGTGCCGTGCCGGCAAGCTGGTTTGCCTGGCGCGCGTTATCAGCATTCTGCTTCACCGTACTGGTCAGCTGCTCCATGCTTGAAGCGGTCTCCTCCAGACTACTCGCCTGCTCCTCAGTCCGGCTCGACAAATCCTGGTTACCCGAAGCAATTTCCTTTGCCGCCGTATTGATCGTTTGTGCCGATAGCTGAATCTCTCCGACCAGATCACGCAACTTGATGACTGTCTGATTGGCATCGTCACGCAACACGCCGAACGTCCCCTGGTACTCGCTGCTCAGGGTCTGAGTCAAATCGCCATCGGCCACTCTGGACAAAAGGTCAGCAATCTCGCCAATGGCCGCTCCGCTGGTTTCAACCAGGCTATTGATGCCCGTTCCGAGCTCTTTATAGAACCCATCGAGTGTCGAGGTATCGAGGCGCGCTGCCAGATCCCCGGCAGATGCCCGCGAGACAAGCGCAGCAACTGAACGTTGAGCATTTAGTTCGGCGGTGCGATCCACCCATTCGCCGACAGTGCCGAGCCGCTGGCCACGCTCGTTGATGATCGGATTGGTAATGATGTTGTAGATGCGATGACCGATATCCAGTTCGGTCTGGCGCGTCCCCTGCAACTCGCGCAGGGTCTTAAGGGCAGCCTCCGAGTCCTGATAAAAGGCGCCGATATTGCTGCCAACGAAGCCGTCAACGGAGAATCCCGGCTGTTGTTCACGCAAGCCAGGCTCTATCTGACGCAACGTGCTCAACATCCCCTTGTTGGCGTAAAGCACCTTTCCGTCATCATCAGCGATGCGCAGGTTGGACGAAACGCAATCGAGCGCTATGCGGATGCGCAGATTGTCATTCGCAATCCGAAGGGACTCGGCAACGTTGAATCCCTGCTGAATTTGCATGGACTGAAGCCCCTGAAGAACCTTGCCCAGTTCGTCGTTCCGCGACACATTGACATTGCGCGTAAAGTCGTCATGAGACAGTGCCTGAAATGTGTCAAGAATCGAATCGATCGGACGGGTAATCGAGCGAATAATCCCAACTGCGATTGCGGAACCAATAGCAAGCGCCAAGAAGACCACCAGCAATATCCAAAGGCGTTCGCTGGTGAAAGTTTGTTCGCTATCGGCCAATTGGGCCTGCCCTTGCTGAACCTGAAACTTGAACAGATCCGAGGCTTTTTGCGCCGCCACGGTATAGCTCGGATTGATCCGCTTGAGCAGAATCAGATTGGCCTCCCCAAAAAGGCCGCCGAGCAGCGCTTCCTTTGCCGGAATCAAGCCATCCACAACATAACGCTTACGGGCCTCGTCAAAGGCATCAGCCATTTGACGGTGCTCTTCGGCGCCAACTGTCTTCTTGTAAAGCTCCCACTGCAGCGCGATCTCAGCAACATTTGCGTCGATCTGCTTGATGTGAAAATCCAGTGGGTGGTCATGCAAGCTGGCATACGGACCCGCAGGGTCATGTTGCAGGGACAACAACACCTGCGAACGGTTATCGGCCATCAGCTTGCCGATAGAGGCCAGGGCCTGCGTGGGCTGCAAGCGATCGTTATAAAGATTTCCCACCGCCCTGTTGGTATCCGACATTCCCCAGATACCCAAGCCAGCAACCAAAACCATTGCAGCCAACAGCACACCAAACCCGGCAACCAGCCTTTTTTTCAGCGACCAACCAGCCAGGAAGCCCTCGCCGCCCTTGACCACTTCACCATGACGGATCTGCAGCCCCCCCGCTTTCTTCTCGCGAAACAAACGATAGGCGCTTTCGGCAGCCTCAACCTGTTGCCGAGTAGGCTTGCGACGAACCGACATGTAGCCAGCGATCTGACCGTTTTCGCGAATCGGCGTCGCGGTAGCCAATACCCAGTAATGGTCACCATTTTTGCAACGATTCTTGACCATGCCAGTCCAGGGGCGACCATCCTTGAGGTCACTCCACATATCGGTAAAGGCCTCGGACGGCATATCGGGATGGCGCACAATATTGTGAGGCTGCCCGATCAGCTCAGCTTCGGTAAACCCGCTGATATCAATGAAATCCCTGTTTATATAAGTGATCTGGCCCTTTTGATCAGTCTTGGAGACGATCAGAGCGCGTTCGTCCAGTTCGATTTCAATATTGCTTACTGGCAGGTTGTTTCGCATGAATTTGGTCTCTATTGCGCTGTTGTATTAGAACTCTTCCCATTCGTCTTCATCCGGGGCTGCTAGTGCCGGCATCTTGACGTTGGAACTGCTCTTTGGGATGGCGGCTGCCAACTGCTTCGGATTGGCGCTTTTGCCGCCACCGCGCATGTTCTCCAGTAGTCCAATGACACGCGCTGAGCGATTACTGAATTCACCGGATATCTGCGCCAGAGCACCTTCACTGTTGCCTGCCAATTGGGTCCGTATAACATCCGCAGCACAACGATGGAATCCGGCGTGCTCACCCTTGAGTTCGGTGTATTTGGCATTGCCACGTAATGCACGCCCGTCACCATGAATCCAGCAACCAAGAGCGCATTGGTCGTCACGACCGACGACGACTGGGTCAAGCTGCTCGCCGCCGCAATTCACGTAATCGATCAGGCGCTGCTTCCATTTGCCATGGGCGGCTATCGCCCCATCGAAATCAAGGCCGGCAACCTCTTGCTGCCCTTGAACCATCAATCCTCCGGAAAGACGGAAGACAGAAACCGACTCAGCCAAATTACGCGCTTGCTCCTCCAGACTTTCCGCTGCCGCCGCCGCCTGCTCGACGAGCGCGGCGTTCTGCTGCGTCATCTCATCCATCTGACTTACGGACAAGCCTACTTGCTCAATGCCAGCAGTCTGTTCACGGCTGGCGTGCGATATATCAGCCATGATCTTGGCGACACGCTGAATACTCGCCACAACCTCACTCATCGTTTGCCCAGCCTGATCAACTAGGCGACCACCAGTTTGTACCTTGTCGACAGAATCCGAAATCAACCCCTTGATTTCCTTGGCAGCCGCCGCGCTGCGCTGAGCGAGATTTCGCACTTCCGTAGCCACCACTGCAAAACCTCGCCCTTGTTCACCAGCACGGGCCGCTTCAACCGCTGCGTTAAGGGCCAGGATATTGGTCTGAAACGCGATACCGTCAATAACGCCAATGATGTCGGAAATCCGGGTTGAAGCCTGGTGAATTGCCCCCATGGTTTCCACCACCTGTCCGACCACCTGCCCACCCTTTTCCGCCACGCGCTGGGCGCTGTCGGCGAGTTCATTGGCCTGGCGAGCATTATCGGCATTCTGCTTGACCGTGCTGGTCAACTGATCCATGCTTGACGCAGTCTCTTCCAAGCTGGATGCCTGCTGTTCAGTACGGCCGGACAGATCCTGATTGCCACTGGCAATTTCCTGCGCCGCCGTGTTGATGGCGTCGGTCGCGCTCTTGATCGAGAAAATGATCTCCTGCAGGTTGTCGACCGTGACATTCGCGTCATCCTTCAATCGACCCAGCACGCCCTGATACTCGGTGCTGATCTTGCTGGTCAGGTCCCCCTGCGAAAGCCGCGTCAACATGGCGCCGACCTCCTCAAGCGCCCGGCCATTTACCTCCAGCAGATCGTTGATGCCGATAGAAATCAAACGGAAGAATCCGGTCATCTCACTGGCGTCTATGCGGCGCGAGAAATCTCCCGCCGCTGCGGCTGAAATTATGGTGCTGACCTCGTCTTCAACTGCCACCTCGGCGGTGCGATCCGTCCACTCGACTACCGTTCCCAGACGCTCGTTTCTCTCATTGAGTATCGGGCTGGCCACAAGTTTGAAAGCACGTCCGCCCACCGTGATCTGTGCACGATGAACCCCCTTCAGGGCGGCCAGCATGTTGCGCTGATGTGTTTTGTTCTTGTGATAGATATCGAAATTCGAACCAAGGATGGAACTGGCCCGAAAAGCTGGCAGGTCCTTGCGAATATCAGCCTCAGCCAACCGCATCATTTCAAGCGCCGCCGCGTTGCAATAGACAATTACCCCATCCGGGTCAGCAACCATGACGCTGTTCGAAGTGCCATCCAGGGCAACCTTGATGCGCAAAGCTTCATTTGCCACCTTGCGTTCCGCTTCGGAGCGCGCCTTGATGTCTGATTGCATGCGACTCAACGCGCTCATCAAGTGCGCCGCTTCATCGCTTCCGCTAACATCGATCGTGTTATCCAGATTTCCGGCAGCAACCGCATCAGCCACCGTAACGGCAGTACCCAATGGCCCTGTTATCTGACGCGTAACCCATATTCCCGCGGGAATCATGATAATCACTGCCAAGCCGATGAGAAGCAACATGGTAGTTTGGACGCGCGATTTGACCGTATCGATTTCCGCAACATCACGAATATTGTTGTCTTTTTGCAGCTTGACCATTTCTTCTGTTTGGTCAAACCAAGCCTGCATCTTGGGAAGAAAATCCTTGAAAAAATGATCCTCTATTTCCGGCCGATTTCCCGCCTTGATCAACACAAAGATACGGGATGAGCTCCCTTCCGCCTCTTTTCTGGCCAGCACGATGCGGTCGTATACCTCTTTCCCGCTAGCCGATACCGATGTGCTGCCAATCTGGTTCTCCGACTCCATATAGGCAATCAGATCAGCGCTAACCTTCTTCTCTTCGCCAACCTGTTTTTCAATTTCTTCAAAAAGCAGAGCCGTTCTTACATGCGTTCCAATTTGAAGCGCTCTTGTGCGCATGCCGACTGCCAACTCAGTTGTTTTGATGTTGTTGTTGGCAATGCGATCAACCTTGTCGCTAATAGAAGTCAGGCTGAGCAGAGAGATAGTGACAAACACGATCATCAGCGCCAAGGCACCGACAGTCGCCATCATTAGTCGGGGCCTAATCCTGAAATTACGTAAATTCAACATGCCACGGCTCCTGAATGAGGGCTGTACTTTATTCGCTAGCTGAATCGATGAGCGCCATATCGGCACTGGTCATCAGGCGCTCGATATCCGTCACAATCATCATCCGAGTGTCTACCGTGGCCAAACCAAGGATGTATTTGGTATCAAAAGTCCCCGAAAAGTCAGGCGCCGGGCGAATCTGTGCTCGCGTCAGGGAAAACACGTCAGAAACACTGTCGACCACAGCACCGATAACACGTCCGGCAACATTGAGAATGATGACCACAGTAAAAGGCGTGTATTCGATCTTGCCTAGATTGAACTTGATACGCAGATCCACGATGGGCACGATAATGCCGCGCAAGTTGATCACCCCTTTGATGAATGGCGGCGCATTGGCGATCAGCGTGGGCTGTTCATAGCCCCGGATTTCCTGCACCTTGAGGATATCGATTGCGTACTCTTCGCTGCCCAGCGTGAAGGTCAGGTATTCACTTGCCACCAGATCCTCATCGTTGGCAGAACCACCATGCGTCATCGCTTCCATCTCTTGCTCCTCATTTCAGCCGTCAGCCGGCTTTTTGCATATTCGTCTTTGCCATGCCGGCGATAGCCGATACGTCAAGAATTAGCGCCACATGACCATCACCCATGATGGTCGCTCCGGAAATCCCCTGTACGCGGCGATAATTTGCCTCAAGGCTCTTGATGACAACCTGGTGCTGGCCAACCAGCGCGTCTACAAACAGGGCTGCGGTTATCCCGTCGGCGTTGATAACAACCATGATCCCCTGAGTGAAATCACTCGAGTGAGATTTGATATTGAACAACTCGTGCAACACCACAACCGGCAGATATTCGCCACGAACCTGAATGACCCGCGCCTGATTGGATAGGGTTTTGATATCGCCAATTTGTGGCTGAAACGACTCCATCACATACGACAGCGGCAGAATGTAGGTCTGATCACCCACAGCAATGGACATTCCATCAAGGATGGCTAGCGTTAAAGGCAAGCGTACGGTCATCCGCGTGCCTACACCCACCATGGATTCAATCTCCACGCGCCCCCCCATGGACTGGATATTTCGGCGGACAACATCCATACCCACACCACGCCCCGATACGTCTGTTACCTGATCCGCAGTCGAGAAGCCTGCTTCAAAAATAAGACTGAACACCTCTGCATCGGTCATCTGGTCGGATACTGGCAGTCCTCGCTCGCGGGCCTTGGCCAGAATTTTGTTGCGAGGCAATCCAGCACCATCATCACCAACCTCAATGACGACATTTCCGCCCTGATGGTAAGCCTTCAAGGTAATCGTTCCGATGGGATTCTTGCCGGCTGCAACCCGCGTTTCCGGCAACTCGATTCCGTGATCCAGGCTATTGCGAATTAAATGCGTCAACGGGTCGGCAATCCGCTCAATCAGTCCCTTATCGAGCTCGGTGGTTTCACCCGATGTCTTTAGCTCGACCTGCTTTCCCAACTTGCCGGAAAGATCACGCACCACGCGTGGAAAGCGTGAAAAAACAAAAGAAATCTGCATCATCCGGATAGACATCACCGATTCCTGCAAATCTCGCGTATTGCGCTCCAGTTGAGCCAACCCATTGATCAGTCGCTCTGGCGCGCCTTGCTGAATCTGTCCGGCCGTTTGCAGCAGCATCGCCTGAGTGATCACCAATTCGCCCACCAAATTAATCAGCTGATCAACCTTTTCAACACTGACACGGATCGACGAGTCTCCAGCCGCCGCGGATTGAGTCGCCGGCTTGGCGACTCGAGCAACGGGCTCACTTGTTTTTTTGTCCGCAGGCACCTGAACCGATGGGCTTGGTGGCGAAACAACGCTCGAAACAGGGGTCTCAGGAGCGGCGACTGGCGCAATCGGCGCAAAAAAGCCAAAACCCTCGCCCTCCTCTGCCAAAGACAGCGCAGGCGCAGGAGAAGGTAAGGGTGCGAAAAAACCATAGCCATCGCTATCGTCACTCAACACCTCCGCGACAGGGAGCGGACTGTTAGCCCCCCGCGGAAGCGGATCGAAAAAGCCATACGATTGATCGTCTGCCGAATCGCCCTGAGCCGCGGCAACGGAATTTACTACTGAGTCCAGCGGAGCGAAGAAGCCATAGCCCTGATCTTCCTCTGGCGCCCCAGGCGAATCACCGAAGATACCGAAAACGCCGCTGTCGTCATTGCCCATAGACTCTTCAACGACACGCCACGCGCTATTTTCAGCGATGAAATCAATCTGATCGGAGAATTCCTCTTGCTCGGATTCGGTAACCAAACGAAGTTGCCAGTAGCCGACATTATTCATATCTGATGCGGGCTGGTTCAGTATTTCCAAGGCTCCCAGTGAGCGCAGCTCATCGAGAAAATTGGCGACGCCGCCACCTCGCGCCGATACATCTGTCGGCACAAACTGGATATCAAAAATTCGCTTGGCGCCTGCGGCTGGCTGAACTCCGGACACATCGCCACACGCTGCAACGGATTCAGAAACGGCGGGCGCCACTTGATCAGCCGATAACTGCCGCAGCCTTGAACAAATTGCCTCTACCTGCGAGGGGGCAACTTCGCCTCGACCCTGGTGGGCCTCGAGCATGCCGCGCAGGAGATCGCCGGACTCAAGAAAAGCATCGACCATATCGGCCCGCAATCCAAGTTCCTGCTTGCGAATTCGGTCCAGCAGGTTTTCCAGAATGTGGGTCGTTTCTGCCAGGTCAGTAAACCCGAACGTTCCAGCGCTTCCCTTGATGGAATGAGCCGCGCGAAATATGGCGTTAAGTTGCTCTGAGTCCGGGTTTTCAATATCCAGCCCAAGCAAAGATCGGAAGAGCACACGTCTGAACTCCAGTCACA
>OBID01000682.1_pt1 | contig 13197 bp, 8 predicted proteins | sample 1519781 | NCBI WGS metagenome assembly OBID01 (sample SAMEA3991478, study PRJEB22521) | metagenome | biome: anthropogenic terrestrial biome; feature: sewage plant; material: sludge | place: Sweden | collected 2012-09-26
AGCACAGTTTGTTATAGTATTGTTCGGGCACCTCTTTTGAGAGGTCGGAGAAAAGGCTCCCTAGTTTTAGGGAGCTATTTTTTGTTTTTCCCAGAGATTAATACACATTTGGAGGACTTATTGGATGAAGAAAATCGCATTTGATTCAAATAAGTATTTGAATTTACAACGTGATCATATTTTAGAGCGCATTGCTCAGTTTGAAGGCAAATTGTATATGGAATTTGGTGGGAAAATGTTGGAAGATTTCCATGCAGCTCGTGTACTTCCTGGCTATGAACCTGATAATAAAATCAAACTTCTCCAAGAGTTAAAAGATCAAGTAGAAATCGTCATCGCCATCAATGCTAGCAACATCGAACACTCTAAGGCACGTGGTGACTTGGGTATTTCTTATGACCAAGAAGTCTTCCGCTTGATTGATACATTTAATGATATTGATATTTATGTTGGTTCTGTCGTCATTACCCAATACCGCAACCAACCAGCTGCGGATGCCTTCCGCAAGCAGTTAGAAAAACATGGTATCAAGTCCTATCTCCATTACCCAATCAAGGGCTATCCTTCTGATATTGACCACATCATCTCACCAGAAGGTATGGGCAAAAATGACTACATCGAAACTAGTCGCAATCTCGTCGTTGTCACCGCACCTGGACCTGGTTCAGGTAAATTGGCGACTTGTATCTCCCAACTTTACCACGACCAACTGCATGGCGTAACATCAGGCTATGCTAAGTTTGAAACCTTCCCAGTGTGGAACTTACCACTTCACCATCCCGTAAACTTAGCCTATGAAGCAGCAACTGCCGACCTGGACGACCTCAACATGATTGATCCTTTCCACCTTCAAACTTATGGCAAAACTGCGGTCAACTACAACCGTGACATCGAAGTCTTCCCTGTCCTCAACCGTACCTTTGAACGGATTTTGAGTAAATCACCATACGCATCTCCGACAGATATGGGTGTCAACATGGTAGGTTATTCCATCATCAATGAAGAAGCTGCTATCGAAGCGTCCAAACAGGAAATCATCCGTCGCTACTACCAGACCTTGGTGGATTTCAAGGCAGAGCGGATTAGCGAACAGGCTGTGAAGAAAATCGAACTCCTCATGAATGAAGTCGGTGTGACACCAGCAGATCGTAAGGTTGTTATCGCTGCGCGCGAAAAAGCAGAGCTGACAACTAGCCCTGCCCTTGCTATTCAGTTGCCAACTGGAGATATTGTAACAGGTAAAACATCCGACCTACTTAAACCAACTGCATCTGTCCTCTTAAACGCCATCAAACAAATTGCGGCAATCGAAGATGAAACCCTCTTAATCGAACCAACCTACATACGCCCAATCCAGCAATTGAAATCAGATTACCTCGATAAAACCAATACAAGACTGGATGCCAGCGAAATACTCAACGCATTGGCGATTACCGCACAAGATAGCCCAATTGCGGCGAGTGCCATGAAAGAATTGGGCCAATTAAATGGTAGCGAGGCCCACTCAACCGTTATCCTGTCAGATGAAGACAAGAGTGTCCTACGTAAGCTTGGAATCAATTTAACATTTGATCCAATTTACCAACACAATAAATTTTATCAAGCAAAATAACCGAGAAAAGGAAGTATCCATTAATTGGAAACTTCCTTTTTCTTATTGTATATCAAACACAACAGATTTTACCTTAGTCATGGCTTCAATACTATATTTAATCCCCTGAACTCCAGCACCAGAGCCTTTGATCCCTAGGAATGGGAAATTATCAGGACCACGTTGCGTTTTAGCATTAATATGCACAGTACCGACCTCCAATTTTGAAGCAAATTCAAAGGCTAATGGGTAGTTTTTCGTAAATATAGATGACTGCAAACCATATTCTGATTGATTACATAACTCAAGTGCTTCTTCAATAGATGATACGCGAATAATTGGAAGCACTGGACCGAACGGCTCTTCCCAAGCAATGTCCATCTCAGGAGTGACCTCGTCCAACAAGGTTGGCCAAATTAGATTTTTCTCACGTTTGTACGGAGTTAACTCCACTGCCCCTTTTGATTGTGCATCCTGTACCAAACCTTCGATAAAGACAGCAGACTGTTCATCAATGACAGGCGTAATATCCTTATTTTCAAATGGATCCCCTACCGTTAATTTTTCAACTTCAGTCTGAAGTTTCTCAGCCAATTGGTCTGCAACTTCATTTACAACTAATACTCGCTTAATAGCAGTACAACGTTGACCAGAATAACTAAAGGCCCCACTAACGATTTCCTTCGCTGCATGATCCAAATCCGCATCGCTTAAAACAACAGCTGCATCCTTTCCACCCAACTCAAGCATAATTGGACGAATACCAGCTAATTTCCCAACTTTTTGACCAATCGGTGTCGAACCTGTGAAATTGATAAAATTCACTTCAGGATGTTCAATAATATAGTCACCAATTTCTGATCCACGACCAGTTATTGTATTGAAAACACCAGCTGGAATGCCTGCATCAGCAAAAGCTTGAGCCAAAAGCAACCCCGAAATCGATCCTTGTGTTGGTGGTTTAAACATCACTACGTTCCCACCGATAAGCGCCGGAGCAATTTTAGAGGCTGATAAGTTGACGGGGTAATTATAAGGTGCAATAGCTAGAACAACACCAACAGGCTCACGACGAATCAACGATATTTTTGTTTTTGCAGCTGGTTCATACGTTCCCCCTTCTAAAGAGGCCCCATAAACACGTAGACCCTCTTCAGCAGCATAGTGTATCAAATGAGCTGACCTATCTACTTCTCCAATCGATGCTTTTATCCCTTTCGCAACTTCTTTCGCTAATATCTCACCAATGCTTTCTTTGCGATCTTCTAAAATATCCGCAGCTCTGTGCAAATATTGGGCACGTTCGTATGCAGATAAAGCACGCCAAGCTGGCAAAGCCTTTCTTGCTGCTTCCATAGCCTTGTCGACTTCTTCCTGTGACATGGCAGGAACATTCCCCAACTCTTCTTGATTAATCGGCGAATAAATGGTTATTTTCTTTTCGGAATCAACCCATTTCCCATCAATATAATTCTGATACTGCTTCATTCGTTCCCTCCTTCTGGATAATGTGAACATTGTAACATAGTCAGAAAACATTTGCAAGAATTTTTTGAAAATTTCCAATATTCTTTCGGGTTTTGATGCAAAACATAGAAAAAAAGAGCCAATAACCATCTGACAACTCCAACAATGTCAGATGATTATTTACTCTTTTAATGGTTAATCGAAATCAACATACTCTTTTTGAAGTTCAAGAACTTCTTCTGCCGTTGCACATTCTGTCAAGGCACGTTGAGCATATTCTTCCATCTTAGCTGTGTCAAGTTTCTTCATAAGGCTACGTGTACGAAGTACAGAAGTTGCGCTCATAGAGAATTCATCCAAGCCCATACCTACAAGAAGCGGAACAGCTTGTTGGTCACCAGCCATCTCACCACACATACCAGCCCATTTGCCTTCTGCATGTGCAGCCTTGATAACGTTGTTGATCAAGCGAAGGATTGATGGGTTATATGGTTGGTAGAGGTATGAAACTTGTTCATTCATACGGTCTGCAGCCATTGTGTATTGGATAAGGTCGTTTGTACCGATTGAGAAGAAGTCAACTTCTTTGGCAAATTGGTCTGCAAGCATTGCTGCTGCAGGGATTTCAATCATGATACCTACTTGGATATCATCTGCAACTGCTACACCTTCAGCCAACAAGTTTGCTTTTTCTTCATCAAGGATTGCTTTTGCTGCACGGAATTCAGTCAACAAAGCAACCATTGGGAACATGATACGAAGTTTACCATGTACTGATGAACGAAGAAGAGCACGTAACTGAGTACGGAACATTTGGTTACCAGTCTCAGAGATAGAGATACGAAGGGCACGGAAACCAAGGAATGGGTTCATTTCGTGTGGTAGATCGAAGTAAGGAAGCTCCTTATCACCACCGATATCCATTGTACGAACCACAACTGGCTTACCATTCATACCTTCAAGTACTGCCTTGTAAGCCTCGTATTGCTCGTCTTCTGTTGGGAAGTCTTGTGAGTCCATGTACAAGAATTCTGTACGGTAAAGACCAACAGCTTCTGCACCATTATCATTTACACCTTCAACGTCTTTTGGTGTACCGATGTTAGCTGCCAACTCGAAGTGTTTGCCATCTGACGTCACTGTTTGAGCGTCTTTTAATAATGCCCATTCAGCTTTTTGCTTAGCATACGCTTCACCAGCTGCTTTGAATTCTGCAATGACATCTTCTGTAGGGTTGATAACAACATCGCCTGTGATACCGTTAACAGCGAGGACGTCGCCATCTTTAACAATTTCTGTAATGTTGTTAGTACCTAATACAGCAGCAATTTCAAGTGTACGAGCCATGATAGCTGAGTGACTTGTACGACCACCAATGTTTGTTACAAAGGCTTTTACAAATTGCTTGTTCAATTGAGCTGTATCTGAAGGAGTCAAGTCATGAGCAATCACAATAGATTCTTCATCAATTGTTGCTGGGTTGGGCAAACGAACCCCAAGCAAATGAGCTAAGACACGTTTTGCTACGTCACGAATATCTGCTGCACGCTCTTGCATGTATGGGTTATCTTCCATACCTTCAAAGATAGCGATAAACATATCTGTAACTTCTTTCAAACCAGTCTCTGCGTTTGTTTTCTTGGCGCGAATCGTTTCTTTGATTTGACCTACCATTTCTGGGTCAGAAAGCACCATTAAATGTGCATCAAATACTGCTGCAGCTTCTTCTCCAAGGCTCGCTACTGCATTCTCACGAATAACAGAAAGCTCGTTCTGTGATGCTGTAAGAGCGGCATCTAAACGAGCTTCTTCTGCATTTGTGTCCTCAACTGTAATCGTTTCGAAGGACAAATCGGGTTGAACGAGTAGATATGCCTTAGCAACGGCAACACCATCAGATGCTGCAATTCCTTTAAGCATTTTTGTCATCTTTTTATGCCAATCCTTCTTTTTCCATTGTTTCAGTGATAGCTGCAATTGCATCGTCAGCATCTGCACCTTCAGCTGAAATAGTTACATCAGCGCCTTGACCAACACCAAGACTCATTACACCCATGATTGATTTAAGGTTTACAGATTTGTCTTTGTAGTTCAAAGTGATGTCTGAAGCGAATTTGCTAGCTGTTTGCACAAGCAAAGTAGCTGGACGTGCGTGGATACCTGTTTCTGCCACAATGTGGAAGTCTTTTGAAGCCATAGTTGGTTTCTCCTTTATTTTTACAATTATTTCGAGTCAATGTGATAACCCTTACAAAGAACATTATATCATTTTTTGAAATCATTTTCAAGAATTTTTTATTATTCTTTCAGTATTTCAAGCCGAAAAACCCACCGAATGGTGAGTTCCTTTCTATTCTATTAAATACGAGCGATAAGTGCTTCAGCAAATTGGCTAGTTGACAGGCTTTCAACACCTAATGCACTGGCAAAATCAATCGTCACTTGTTGATGTAAAATAGCCTGTTCTAGAGCGACAATAATTTTCTCAGCAGCTTCATTCCATCCCATAAACTCTAACATCATACAAGCAGACAGGAGTACTGAGCTAGGATTTGCCTTATTTTGACCTGCAATATCTGGAGCAGTTCCATGTGTCGCTTCAAAAATTGCATGACCAGTCTGATAATTAATGTTAGCTCCAGGAGAAATGCCGATCCCTCCAACCTGAGCAGCTAAAGCATCTGATGCATAGTCTCCATTCAGGTTGGTCAAGGCCACAACATCAAATTTTTCAGGTGCCAATAAAATCTGTTGTAAGAAGTTATCCGCAATAATATCATTGATAACCAATGAACCATTTTCTAGCTCATTCGAAAATTCCTCTTGAGCTAATTCATAACCCCATTTTCGGAATCCGCCTTCTGTAAATTTTTGAATATTCCCTTTGTGTACCAAAGTTACTGTTTTTAATTGGTGTTTTAGTGCATATTCAATAGCAGAACGAATGAGGCGTTTACTTCCCTCTTCAGAAATGGGCTTTATACCGATACTTGATGACTCTGGAAAACGGATTTTAGCCACTCCCATCTTCTCTTGAAGAAATGAAATGACAGTTGCAACTTCTTCTGTACCAGCATCCCATTCGATTCCTGCATAGATATCTTCTGTGTTTTCACGGAAAATAGTAATATCGGTTTTTTCTGGATGTTTTAATGGACTTGGAACCCCTTGAAAATACCGAACTGGACGAACACAAGCAAACAAATCTAGTTCCTGACGCAATGCGACGTTCAGTGACCGGTGGCCTTTTCCAACAGGTGTACCCAAAGGTCCCTTGATGGCCAACAAATGCTCACGAATCGTTTTCAACGTCTCATCAGGTAAAGACGTCCCGGTTAAAGCATAAGCTTTCTCACCCGCCAGAACTTCTTTCCACTGAATAGAACGCTGACCATTGTATGCTTTTTCAATTGCTGCATCGATGACTTTTTGAGCTTCTGGCCAAATATCTTGCCCAACCCCATCCCCCTCAATATAGGGGATAATTGGTTGGTCAGGCACTAAAAGCCTTCCATTTTCCAATCTAATCTTCTCTGCCATACTTACCTCTTTCCAATAGGAATATATTTTAGATTTCTGCTACCAATATAGGAAGAACGCGGACGGATTAACTTATTATTCTTCCGTTGCTCTTGAACATGAGCAATCCATCCTGCCATTCTACTCATTGCAAAAATGAGAGTAAAAATGTCACTATCAATTCCTAATACATGGTAAACAGTTGCAGAGTAAAAGTCGACATTGGGAATCAACCCTTTTTTGTGTTTAATAAAATTCTCTACTTCCTCTGACAACTGATAAAATGCTTCATCGTCAGTTCCGAGTGTCAAATCACGCGCCATTTCTTTCAAATACTGTTGGCGAGGGTCCACAGTTTTATAAACACGGTGACCAAATCCCATGATTTTCTCTTTCGAATCCAACTTTTCCTGCAAGTATCCTTCCGTATCACCGCTTTCACGAATCGCTAGTAGCATGTCAAATACACGCTCGTTTGCACCACCATGCAAAGAACCTTTTAAAGTCCCAATCGCAGTTGTGACACAAGAATACAAATCCGTTAAAGTTGATGCAGTGACACGCGCAGCAAAGGTTGATGCATTCAATTCGTGATCAGCATGCAAAACTAGTGCTTTACTAAATGCTTTCACTTGCAATTCAGAAGGTTCTTCACCATTTAACATATAAAGGAAATTTGCGGCAAATCCCAAGTCTGAACGCGGTTCAATTGGAACCAATCCTCTTCTCAAACGAGCAAATGTTGCAATGATAGTTGGAACCTTTGCCATAATTTGAATAGATTGATCATACAAAGCCTCTATGGAATTTTCTTCAGCATGCACATTATAAACACCTAAGAGGGACACAGTTGAACGTAGCACACTCATCGGATGCAAGTGCTGACGAGATTGAATCAAAATACATTGTTCGACAGCATCAGAAATTGCATACTCCTCACGCAACTTTTTCTCAAAATAATTTAATTCAATTTGAGTTGGTAAACGCAAATTCCACAGTAGATAAATGACCTCTTCAAAGGAAACATTATTATCCATTAACTCTGCGATATCGTATCCTGCATAAGACAAGCGATCATCTTCAATTGCGCTGATTCGCGTATCGCAAGCAATCGCATCTTTTAACCCATTCGTTTCTGTCATACATTTCCCCCCAGTTTTTTTCTTACCACCATTGGTAAAATACCACCATGGCGGTAATAACGAATATCCGCTTCTGCGTCGAAACGCACAAGAGCTTGAAATTCTTTTGAACCTTCTTCAGAATTTGCATGGACGGTAACAACTTGTCCAACTTTTACATCTTCTGGTAAATCAATCGTATAGTGTTCATGTCCAGTTAAACCCAGACTTTCCGCTGTTTCACCATCCAAAAATTGAAGAGGTAGAACGCCCATCATGACCAAGTTTGAACGGTGAATTCGCTCAAATGATTCAGCAAGTACAACTTTCACACCAAGCAAGTTTGAACCTTTCGCTGCCCAGTCACGGCTAGAACCCATTCCATAGTCCTTACCAGCAATGACGATACTACCGATACCAGCAGCCTTATATTTCATGGCTGCATCATAGATAGGAAGGATTTCTCCCTCATATGTGGTCCATCCACCAATTTTCCCATCTGCGAGTTCATTTTTTATACGAATATTTGCAAACGTACCACGCATCATGACCTCATGGTTACCACGACGACTTCCGTAAGAGTTGAAATCCACATAAGAAATTCCATTTTCCTCTAGGTATCGTGCAGCAGGACTTAGACGGGCAATATTCCCGGCTGGCGAAATATGGTCTGTTGTTACTGTATCTCCAAATTTAGCCAAAACAGATAAGTTTTCCAGTGGTTTTATAGATAAATCTTCCTGCATGTTGTCAAAATATGGCGGATTTTGAATGTAGGTAGAAGATGGATTCCAAGCATAATTCTTATCTGTCTTTGTTTCAATCGCATTCCATGCTTGACTATCTGTAAAAACTTGCTGGTATTCTTGTTTAAAGAGATCGCGCGTAACGTATTGGTCAATGTATGCGTCAACTTCTTCACGACTTGGCATAATATCTGCAAGATAGACTGGCTGATCATCCTTATCATATCCCAGTGGGTCTCTTGTCAAATCAACATTCATATTACCCGCAATAGCATAGGCAACAACTAGTGGTGGACTCGCTAAGAAATTGGCTTTCACAAGTGGGTTGATCCGTCCTTCAAAGTTACGGTTCCCAGATAATACTGCTGAAACTAATAAGTCTTCATCTTTAATGGCTTCTGCTACTTCAGGTCGTAAATCACCTGAGTTACCAATACAAGTTGTACAGCCATAGCCGACCAAATTGAACCCTAAGGCATCCAAATAGGTCTGTAAACCTGAATTTTTCAAATAGCCTGTTACAACTTTCGAACCTGGCGCCAAGGACGTTTTGACAGTCTTCGCAACAGTCAAACCTTTTTCAACTGCATTTTTAGCTAATAAACCAGCCGCCAATAGAACATAGGGGTTCGAAGTATTGGTACATGAGGTAATCGCTGCAATCGCAACATGTCCTGTTTGAATCAGTTCGTCGCCGTCTGCATATTTAACCGTGGCTGTCTTATCTAATTCTTCTTTCTCCAAACCAAATCCACGAACACCAACTTCACGTGTTACACTTGCTTGGAACTCATTTTTAGCATTAGACAATTCAATCAAATCTTGTGGTCTTTTCGGACCAGAAATGGATGGAACAATCGTAGACAAATCTAATTCAAGTACCTTAGTATAGGTTGGAATAGCTGTGCTGTCATAGAATAAGTGATTTGCCTTTGCATATGCTTCTGTTAACTCAATTTGCTCCTCTGTACGGTTGGTCAATCGCATGTAATTGAGGGTTTCAGAATCAATTGGGAAATATCCACAGGTTGCACCATATTCAGGAGCCATATTTGAGACTGTCGCACGATCTGCAAGAGCAAGGGAGGATAAGCCAGGTCCAAAAAATTCCACAAATTTTCCAACTACATTTTCTTGACGAAGCAACTGTGTCACTTTCAAAGCCAAGTCCGTCGCAGTAGCTACTTTCGGTAACTGTCCAGTCAAGTGAACTCCAATCACTTCTGGAATTGGAAAATAAGATGCTTCACCCAACATTGCTGCTTCCGCCTCAATACCACCGACACCCCAACCAAGTACACCAATACCATTGATCATAGTTGTGTGGCTATCAGTACCAAACATAGAGTCTGGATAAAGCAAACCATCCTTATTAATGATAACGTCACTTAGAAATTCAATATTTACCTGATGAATAATCCCAGTTGCAGGCGGTACAGCACGGTAGTTTTCAAATGAATTTTCTGCCCACTTAAGAAACTCATAGCGCTCATTATTTCGTTTAAATTCTAAGGCGATATTTTGCTCAAGCGCCTGATCTGTCCCGAAAAAGTCAACCTGAACAGAATGGTCAATGACCAAATCGACAGGAATTTCTGGATTTATCAAGTCTGGGCTTCCACCAGCTTTGACAACAGCGTCGCGCATGGATGCAAGGTCAACCACTACAGGTACACCAGTAAAGTCTTGTAAAATGACACGACTAGGTTTAAAAGGGACTTCTCCAGATGGTGAAGAAGCCTGATAATGTAATAAATCTAAAATGTGATTTTTAGTAACATCAACTCCGTCTTCCTTACGAAGAAGACTTTCCAATAAAATTCGGATGGTATATGGAAGTGTATGAATATCCACACCATTTTCGGTTGCAACCGAATTCAATGCATAGTAAGAGTATTCATTCTCACTATGAAGTAAGCGTTTTTTATACGATAGACTCATCTGCTCTGCCCTCTTTCAACATTATTATTTAGTATAGTATAGATTGTAATATTTATTCAATCAATACCTAACCAAACATGTTACATCATATGACATATTGCGTACTATTTAATAATCATATCAACCGTATCTGATTCTAATATACTCTTTATTTTTTGTCCTGCACCTACTATTGTACATCAAGCGTAACCATTGAAAACCCTACCAAAAATTAACAATAGAAATAGGTTTTGGCCTGCCCACATACTATATTTGGTGTTGTCGATAAATTGATTGCACAATATTTAGTGATTTATTCAGACAAGCTCCTTGACTTTAACTTCAAAATTTTGTATCCTAGATTGGTAACAAAAATGGGATATTTTTATCCTTGAGAGACAAAGGAGAAACTGAATGGTAACTATCTATTCAAAAAATGATTGTGTTCAATGTAAAATGACCAAGAAATTCTTGGACCAACACAAGGTGGAATATAATGAAATCAATCTAGATGAACAACCTGAATTCATCGATCATGTAAAAGGACTCGGTTTCTCAGCAGCACCTGTTATTGAAACGGAAAATGATGTCTTTTCTGGTTTCCAACCAGGTAAATTAAAAGCCTTGGTTTAATTCCTAATCTACCCTACTATAATTAAGAAAGAGATTGCAACTATGAGTTTAAAAGAGCTAGGCGATGTGTCCTACTTCCGTTTAAATAACGAAATCAACCGTCCTGTCAATGGGCAAATCCCACTCCACAAGGACCAAGAAGCGGTTAAGGCCTTCTTTAAAGAAAACGTCCTCCCAAATACCAAGCAATTTGATAATATTTTAGATAAGATTGCTTATCTAGTAGAAGAAAATTACCTTGAAAAAGAGTTTTTGGACCAATACAGTCCAGAATTTATCATCAAGATTGATCAATTCCTGAAAGACCAAAATTTCCGCTTCAAGTCTTTCATGGCTGCCTACAAGTTCTACAATCAGTATGCCCTCAAAACAAACGATGGCGCCTATTACTTGGAAAGCATGGAAGATCGCGTTCTCTTCAACGCCTTGTATTTTGCTGAGGGCAACGAAGAATTGGCATTAAACCTAGCCAATGAAATGATTCACCTTCGTTACCAGCCAGCAACACCTTCTTTCCTAAACGCAGGTCGTGCTCGCCGTGGTGAGTTAGTATCTTGTTTCTTGATTCAAGTCACTGACGATATGAACTCGATCGGACGTTCTATCAACTCTGCTCTACAATTGTCCCGTATCGGTGGAGGTGTCGGTATCTCTCTTAGTAACTTGCGTGAGGCTGGTGCACCAATCAAGGGCTATGAGGGGGCGGCTTCTGGGGTTGTTCCTGTTATGAAACTCTTCGAAGACAGCTTCTCCTATTCTAACCAGCTTGGACAACGCCAAGGGGCTGGTGTCGTTTATCTTGATGTTTTCCACCCAGATATTATTTCCTTCCTTTCGACTAAGAAAGAAAATGCCGATGAGAAAGTTCGCGTGAAGACCTTATCACTCGGTATCACCGTTCCTGATAAATTCTACGAATTAGCACGTAAAAACGAAGACATGTACCTCTTCAGCCCATACTCAGTTGAGTTGGAATACGGTGTCCCTTACAGCTACCTAGATATTACTGAAAAATACGATGAATTGGTGGCGAACCCTCGCATTCGTAAGACAAAAATCAAGGCACGTGACTTGGAAACAGAAATTTCCAAACTCCAGCAAGAGTCTGGCTATCCATATGTTATCAACATCGATACAGCTAACCGTAGCAACCCTGTTGACGGCAAGATTATCATGTCCAACCTTTGTTCGGAAATCCTTCAGGTCCAAACACCAAGTGTTCTAAACGATTCTCAAGAATACTTGACCATGGGTACTGACGTTTCATGTAACCTTGGTTCAACTAATATCGTTAACTTAATGAAGTCACCTGATTTTGGACGTTCTGTTCGTACAATGACACGCGCTTTGACTTATGTCACAGATCATTCACACATCTCTGCTGTACCATCTATTGAAGCAGGAAACAGTCAGGCGCATTCAATCGGTCTTGGAGCTATGGGACTTCATTCTTACTTGGCTCAGAACTTGATTGATTACGGTTCAAAAACTGCCGTAGAATTTACCAACATCTACTTCATGCTCCTTAACTATTGGACTTTGGTAGAATCAAATAATATCGCTCGGGAACGAAAAGAAACCTTCCATAACTTTGAAAAATCAAAATACGCAGACGGCACTTATTTCGATAAATATGTGACTGGAGACTACCAACCACAATCTGACCGTGTCAAAGAACTATTTGAAGGAATTTTCATTCCAAGCGGGCAAGACTGGGCTGAACTACGCGACAATGTAAAAGCTGATGGTCTCTATCATCAAAACCGCCTAGCTGTTGCACCAAATGGATCTATTTCCTATATCAATGACGTCTCTGCTTCTATTCACCCAATCACACAACGGATTGAAGAACGTCAAGAAAAGAAAATCGGTAAAATCTACTATCCAGCAGCTGGCTTGTCAACAGAAACCATTCCATTCTACAAGTCTGCCTACGATATGGATATGCGTAAGGTCATTGATGTCTACGCTGCTGCAACAGAGCACGTCGACCAAGGTTTATCCCTCACTCTTTTCCTACGCAGTGAACTACCTAAAACTCTTTATGAATGGAAGAAAGAGAACAAGCAAACCACACGTGACCTCTCTATCCTTCGTAACTACGCCTTCAACAAAGGTATCAAGTCTATCTACTACATCCGTACCTTTACCGATGACGGAGAAGAAGTCGGCGCAAACCAATGTGAAAGTTGTGTAATTT
>OBID01000686.1_pt1 | contig 13143 bp, 12 predicted proteins | sample 1519781 | NCBI WGS metagenome assembly OBID01 (sample SAMEA3991478, study PRJEB22521) | metagenome | biome: anthropogenic terrestrial biome; feature: sewage plant; material: sludge | place: Sweden | collected 2012-09-26
GCACCCTGGCGCGACCCGTACCCGGTCATGGCCATGACTTGCACAGTAAAAAATATGGATAAAAACAGGCTCTAACGCTTATCCATAAAGCGCAGAGAGCTATGAATTAAATAGCAATTACAGCCGCGGCCGTGCCAGGTGGGTGAGCGGCAGGGCGCTGCTGGCCTTCACCTCGCCCAGCGAAAAGCTGGTGTGCATGTCTTTCACATTCGGCAGGTTCAGCAGCACGTCGCGCGCAAACAGCGAAAAGCTGTCCAGGTCGCGTGCCACCACCTGCAGCTCGAAGGTGCCAGTGCCGCTGATGTAGTGGCATGTCACCACTTCCGGAATCTGGCGGATGGCCTCTTCCATGGCACGGGTCAGGTTGCCGGTGCTGCGGTCGGCGTCCAGCCGCACAAAGGCCAGTACCCCCAGGCCAATCTTGTGCCGGTCGATCTCTGCGCGGTAGCCCTTGATGAAGCCGTGCTCCTCCAGCGCACGCACACGGCGCCAGCACGGTGCAGCCGACAGGCCGACGCGCTGGGCCAGTTCGGCGTTCGTCAGGCGCGCGTCGGTTTGCAACTCGCTCAGGATGGCGATGTCGAATTTGTCCAAATCATTCATGATTTACCGATTCTAAGAAAGATCCTTTCTAAATCGAGGGTAAACGCGGCATGAAAACGCAAGCACATAGCGCGGCACAGTGCATAAACTGCCCGCAGCCACCCATGACGTTGTCCGCCACCGCCCACCCGGCGGCGGCGATGCGCGCCCCACCACTGGAATCAGCCATGAACGCCCCATTGCCCGAACACATCCGCAAGGCCCTCGAAACCGTGAGCCTTGAAGACAAATACACCCTGGGCGAAGGCCGTGCCTTCATGAGCGGTGTGCAGGCCCTGGTGCGCCTGCCCATGCTGCAGCGCCAGCGGGACGCGGCGGCAGGTCTGAACACGGCGGGTTTCATCAGCGGCTACCGGGGCAGCCCGCTGGGCACCTACGACCAGGCGCTGTGGGCGGCCAAGAAGCACTTGGCCCAAAACCACATCGTCTTCCAGCCCGGCGTGAACGAGGAACTGGGCGCCACGGCCGTGTGGGGCACGCAGCAGCTCGACCTGTACCCCGACAAGAAGAAGTACGACGGCGTGTTTGGCATCTGGTATGGCAAGGGGCCGGGCGTGGACCGCTGCTCGGACGTGTTCAAGCACGCCAACATGGCGGGCACTGCCAAGCATGGCGGCGTGATCGCCATTGCGGGCGACGACCACATCAGCAAGAGCAGCACCGCGCCGCACCAGAGCGACCACATTTTCAAGGCCTGCGGCACGCCGGTGTTCTTTCCGAGCAGCGTGCAGGACATCCTCGACATGGGCCTGCACGCCTTCGCCATGAGCCGTTTTTCAGGCGTGTGGTCGGGCATGAAGACCATCCAGGAGGTGGTGGAGTCGTCCAGCAGTGTGAGCCTCGACCCCGACCGCGTGAAGATCGTGATGCCCGAGGACTTTGTCATGCCGCCGGGCGGCCTGCACATCCGCTGGCCCGACGCGCCGCTGGAGCAGGAGGCGCGCCTGATGGACTACAAGTGGTACGCGGCCCTGGCCTACGTGCGCGCCAACAAGCTCAACTACAACGTGATCGAGGGCCAGAACGACCGCTTCGGCATCATCGCCAGCGGCAAGGCCTACAACGACACGCGCCAGGCGCTGGTGGACCTGGGGCTCGATGACGACACCTGCCGCCAGCTGGGAATTCGGGTGCACAAGGTCAACGTGGTGTGGCCGCTCGAAGCCACCATCACGCGCAGTTTTGCCCAGGGGCTGCAGGAGATCCTGGTGGTGGAAGAGAAACGCCAGGTCATCGAATACCAGTTGAAAGAAGAGCTGTACAACTGGCGTGCCGATGTGCGCCCGCATGTGCTGGGCAAGTTCGACGAACCTGAAGGCGACATCTCGGGTGGCGAGTGGTCCATGCCCAACCCCAGCCAGAACTGGCTGCTGCGTGCCAAGGCCGACCTCACGCCCGCCCTCATCGCCAAGGCGATTGCCAAGCGGCTGAAGAAGCTCGGTGTCTCGGCAGACATCGTGGCCCGCATGGACGCGCGCCTTGCCATCATTGAAGCGAGCGAACGCACCATGACCGAGCTCAAGGCCGACACCGGCGAGCGCGCTCCGTGGTTTTGTAGCGGCTGCCCACACAACACCAGCACGCGCGTGCCCGAGGGCTCCCGCGCCGTGGCGGGCATCGGCTGCCATTACATGACGGTGTGGATGGATCGCAGCACCTCCACCTTCACGCAGATGGGCGGTGAGGGCGTGTCGTGGGTGGGGCAGTTCCCGTTCACCGAGGACAAGCATGTGTTCGCCAACCTGGGCGATGGCACCTACTTCCACAGCGGCTTGCTGGCCATCCGCCAGAGCATCGCGGCCGGGGTGAACATCACCTACAAGATCCTCTACAACGACGCGGTGGCGATGACCGGCGGCCAGCCGGTGGACGGCACGCTGACGGTGCCCGACATCGCCCACCAGATGCGCGCCGAGGGCGTGGACACCATCATCGTGGTCTCCGACGACATCGAGAAATGGTCGAAACCGGAAATCTTCCCGACCGGCGTGGAGTTCATCCATCGCGATGAACTGGATGCCGTGCAAAAACGCATGCGCGAGATCAAGGGCGTTTCCATCCTCATCTACGACCAGACTTGCGCCACCGAAAAACGGCGTCGGCGCAAGCGCGGCAAGATGGAAGATCCGAAGAAGCGCGTGTTCATCAACTCGCTGGTCTGCGAAGGCTGCGGCGATTGTGGCGAGAAATCGTTCTGCGTGTCGGTGCTGCCGAAAACCACCGAGTACGGACGCAAGCGCGAGATCGACCAATCCGGCTGCAACAAGGATTTCTCCTGCGTGAAGGGTTTCTGCCCGAGCTTCGTCACCGTGCACGGCGGCGGCCTGAAGAAGGCGAAGAAGGCAGGCGCAGGGGCGGTGGATTTCAATGTGCTTCCCATGCCGAGCTTTGCAACGGACCTGGAGCGACCCTGGAATATTTTGGTCACCGGCATTGGCGGCACTGGCGTGGTCACCATCGGCGCGCTGATTGGCATGGCCGCGCATCTGGAAGGCAAGGGCAGCACCGTGCTCGACCAGACCGGCCTCGCGCAGAAGGGCGGCGCGGTGACCTGCCACCTGCGCGTGGGCAAGGATCCGTCCGCCATCCACGCCGTGCGCATTGCGGCCGGCGAAGCGGACCTGGTGCTCGGCTGCGACATGGTGGTGGTCAACGATTACTGGGCACTTTCCAAGATCCGCGCGCAGCGTTCCAACGTGGTGCTCAACACCTACGAAGCGATGCCGGGCACGTTCACCATGAAGCCCGACATGCAGTTCCCGGCAAGCAAGATCGTCGATGCGGTACGCACCGCGCTGGATGGTGGCGAACCGGAATTGGTCGATGCCACCCAACTGGCTACCGCGTTGTTGGGTGACACCATTGCCGCCAATCTGTTCATGCTGGGCTACGCCTGGCAAAAAGGCTGGGTGCCGATCAGCCTGGATGCCTTGGTGCGCGCAATCGAGTTGAACGGCGCGGCCATCGAGATGAACAAGACCGCATTCAACTGGGGCCGCATGGGTGCACACGATGTGGCCGCCGTGAAGCGCGCCGCGGGTCTCGGCACGCCGACGCTGCCGACTGGCGCCATTCCGCTCAACCTGCCAACTGTCCCGGCACGCACGGCCAAGGTGGCAGCGGGTGCGGAAGCACTGGACGACGTGAGCCTCAGCACGAATCTGGATGAGCAGATCGCCCGTCGCGTGACTTTCCTCACCGGTTACCAGAACGCGGCCTATGCGGCGAAGTACAAGACGCTGGTCGAGAAGGTGCGCAACATCGAGCAGCAGAAGACACCGGCCTTCACCAGCCTGACGCAGGCGGTCGCACGCTATGCCTTCAAACTGATGGCCTACAAGGACGAGTACGAAGTGGCCCGCCTCTACACCAGCGGCGATTTCGAAAAGCGCATCCGCGAAACCTTCGACGGCGACTTCAAGCTGCATTTCCACCTCGCCCCGCCGCTGCTGGCGAAGAAGGATGCCGAAGGCAATTTGCGCAAAGCCGAGTACGGTCCCTGGGTGTTCACCGCCTTCCGCGTGCTGACCAAGCTCAAGGGCCTGCGCGGCGGACCACTGGACGTGTTCGGCTACACCGCCGAACGCAAGATGGAGCGCCAGCTCATCACCGACTACTTCAAACAAGTCGAGGAACTGCTGGCTGGCCTCGACAACGAAAACCATGCGCTGGCGGTGGACATCGCCTCGATCCCGGAACACATCCGCGGCTACGGGCATGTGAAGCATCGTTTCCACGCCGAAGCCATGCGCCGACAGCACGATCTGTTGCAAGCCTGGCGCAATCCGGTAACAGGCCGCGAGGTTGCCTGATCTCGAGTGGTGGATGCGCCCTGTGGGCTTATCCACCCTACATTCGAGTCCACTTTCCTTGGTAGGGTGGATAAGCCCATAGGGCGCATCCACCAATATTCATGGCGACAGCGTGAATGTCGGCTGCTTACATACCCGCACATCCTGCAGCCGTGGTTGAAATCCCGCGGGATCAGGCAAACGCATCGACGCCGTTGGCGGTGCGTTGGCGCAATTCGGCCAGCATGTCACGCTCACGCAGGCCGATGGCCCAGTCCGGACGCAGCTGGAAATGCGGCTGGTCCACCAGCGTGCGCCAGTTGCCGCCCCACTCCAGACCCAGCTCCTCGCCAAGCGCGCCGACCGCCTTGTACAGGGGTGATTCGCCCAGATACTGGTTGCGCTCGAACAGGCCAACATCAAACGCAATCCCGAAGTTGTGGTTCGAGTACCCGCCGCGCGCATTGGTGACTTTCTTGCCGGCTCGGGTTCGACCCTGGGCATACAACGCATCCTGCTCGGCATAGCTGCGCAGGCCGCTGATGATGTTGATGGTCAAGCCGTGTTCGCGCGCCTTGAAGTACAGGGCCCGCGCATAGGGCTGCACTCTGGCATGCAGGGTGGCAATGACCCGCTCGCTGCGCGCGTTGGCGCGATCAGCGGTTTCCGTCAGGGCCAGATCGGCAGGCGAGCCGCGATCCACGATGCGCTTGTAGATGGCGCTCCAGGTTTCCGGGCCGGCCCGACCATCCACGCCGACCCCCAGCTTCGCCTGCACCGCACGTACCATGGCCTCGATCTGCATGACGCCTCTCCCTGCGTGTTCCGGCGGTCCAGGCCTGCACCACAGGCTCTGCCTCGCCAAGCAGCCACTCCAACCGTGCATCACCCAGAGTTGCGATGCGTGCGCGTTTGGCGTAGCGTCGCTGCATTGTTTCAGTCTGGAGACCGCAATGCAAAGTAAAACAGTACTTTGCTCGATACTTTGCGTGTTGTCCTCTGCCGCATCGAGCTTTGTCGGCGCTTCCGTCGACCTGGAGGGGTTTGGATTCGAGCCGCCAGCGCCCTCGAATCTGTTTTCCTTCGTGGGGGCACCCGAGTCAACTGAGACTGCCCCCCCCCGGAAACACCTGGCCCATCGAGGTTGATGTCACGATGCTCGCGGCGTCGCCGCAAATGTTGGTTCTCAATCTGCCCGACCGAAGTGCTGCCCTGCTTTCGCGTGATTCCTGGAGGCCACGCGGCCCCGGAAAATTCCTGTGGACGGGCCGTGGTGATGGCTGCAGTGGCATCTTCAATGTCATACCCGGTCATGCCGTAGGCACCATCGCCTGCCTGAGCGGCAACTATCGAATGCGTTCCGGAACCGCAGGCACGCATCTGACCCGAATCGTGGCATCCGCGCCACCGCCCGGCGCGTTTGACGATGTGGCCAGCGTCGAAGAACCACTGCCACTCGATACGCAAACAGTCACCATCCCCGCCCACCTTCAGTCACCCATCGTGGAAGATCGCATCGATGTGCTGGTGCTCTACACTGCACTGGTGCGTCAGGATATCCAGGCCCAGGGCGGCAATGTGCAATTGGAAATGCAGCACTTGATCGATGAGACCCAACAGGCCATGGTCAACAGCGCCAGTGCGCGCACCGGCTTTCCTCTGACTGACGTTTTCATGGTGCATACGCAGGAGGTCGCGCGCGGTGAAAGCGGCACTCTCAATAGCGATCTCTTGTACCTGCGCGAGAGTACCGAGCCGCAATCGCTTCGCAGTGTATGGAAAGCCGACATCATCATGCTGGTGCGGAAAACCAAATCGCAAAACAAATGCGGTTTGGCCTATACCCCCGGTTTTGGTGGAGCGCCCGGGCCCGCAGATTTCGCCCCGTTGGCCGTAGGTGTGGCGGTCAGGGTGACGAAAGAAGTGTGCACCTATGCGCCCTACAACTTCCAGCACGAGTTCGGCCATATCCTGGGCGGCAACCACAACGAGGAAAACAACGACAACACCACGCCCCTGGAACCCTGGGCCCTGGCGCATTGGAGCAACCCGATGGCATCGCCAAAGAGCGGACACCGCACCATCCTCTCGTACGTGGTTCCCGAAGGAGGTCCGGGTGAGCCCTACTGCCACGGAGAATGCATCCAGGTTCTGCACTACGCAAACGCGGATATCACCTACCTCGACCCGATCGACAACACCTCCTTTGTCACCGGGGTGATGAACCTGAAGGAAAACGCGCGGGTCATTGCCGAGGTCGCACCCTATGCCTGGTTATGGAGCGACCGCATATTTGCCAACGGATTCGAGTTTCAGTGATATGCGCGCGTCAATCTTGCTCGCCGCACTGCTCGTATTGGCCTCCGCTTCGGCATCGGCCGGAACATGGGTGATTCCGGCCGATATTTCCGTTTCCATGACCGCCGAGCCCCGCACTAACCTCGTTACCGGCCAACCCATCCATTTCACCATCACCGCCACCAACCATGGCCCGTTGCCTGCGCCTATCCTGGACATATTCAGCTCCGAATTCGTCAATGAGTTTGATCTATCCAACGCGACAGCTGACTGCGATGGAATCTTGGCTTTGGTAGCAGGTGACACCGAGTTTGGTTACTTTTACTTCTATGACTGGATAGTAGTTACCGCTGCCGCACTCCATCCCGGCAAAGCGCGAACCTGCCACCTCACTCTGCCACTGAGCGCCAACGCGCCCGACGCGTTCACTTTCACCTGGGCCATCCCGGATTTTTTCATCGATAACGATTCCAGCAACAACAGCGCCTCGGTCACTCTGCGCCGCGCAACCGCAGCCCCAGCTACCCTTCCGGCACTATCCGCCCCTTCTTTGTTGACCTTGGGAAGTTTGATGCTGCTGCTGGGCTGGGCAAGGCTGCGCGGCAGTCTGCGCAATCCGCAGTCGGACCACAGCGTCGCCTGATCCGGGCCTTGTTGGACTATCCGAGGCACCTATTGGAGGCGGTTTCACCGCTCATCCGCGATGGATGGATTGTGAACCCGTGCCATGGATCACATATTCGTCGGCCTGGTTTCGGCACATTGGCATCCGGCGCGTTGCCCTTGCGACGCCTCCCTAGCCCCACCCCTGAGGATTCACCCATGCCGCGCCAGTTCGACCCCGACGAGTTCGCCGCCGCGATGCGTCAGGTCAAGCACCCCAAAGCTCCCGCCGACACCAATACCTTGCCTGCCGAACCACTAGCGGTCGAGGAGTGGCAACACAGCGAGGAATTCAAGGTGCGGGTGATCGCGGCGCGCGCCAAGCTCAAGCTGATGCGCGACCGCAGCGAAGCGCTGCAGGATTCCCTGCAGGAGTTCCGTTTCCGCCAGAGTCGCATGCGCGCCTGATCGACCGCGCCACGAATCAATCGAGGAATTCCCGGCGCAGGTCGATCGTGCTGCGCTTGCCCAGAGCCGCATGGTTGTCCTGCAACCACTGACTCGCGCTGGCACGGCCGAGATCGCGCAATGCGCGCAGGAAGTCCATGTCCGTGCTGATCTTGGAAGCCGCCGACAGGGTGGCCATGAAGGCATCGGCGCGGATCAGGTGCACCAGCACGCTGCGCATGCGTTTGGCGAACTCCGGCTTCAGCCACCCTTCGCTGAGCATGCGGCTGACAAACTCCACCGCACGCATCTCGCGCATCAGCGAGGAATTGAAGCTGATCTCGTTGACGCGGTCCTCGATGGCGGCGGATGTCATCGGCACCTCATTGCGATGGATCTGGTTGACCATCACCACCACCACGTCGCGCGTTGTGGTCTGGTAGAACAACGGATACAGCACCGGGTTGCCCATGTAGCCGCCGTCCCAATAGTGCTCACCATCGATTTCCACGGCGTGGAACAGATGCGGCAGGCAGGCCGAAGCCATCACGGCATCCACCGACAGCGATGCGTTGTCGAAGATGCGTACCTTGCCGCTGCGCACGTTGGTGGCGCACAGGAACAGCTTCACCTGATCGCAACCGTGCAAGGCGTCGAAATCGACACAGGTTGCCAGCAGGTCGCGCAACGGATTCAGGTTCAGCGGGTTGAACTGATAGGGCGAGAACGTGCGCGTGAAGGATTCCATCGCCCACTGCTGGGTAGCCAGCACCGGATCCGCGCCTGCATTGGCCAAGGGGTTGGCTCCTGCCATGGCCGCCACGGGATTGAGCATCGCGCCGAGCTGGCCGACACGTTCCCAGAAATCCGCCAGCGTCGCGCGGGCACCGTCATGCCCACCGTGCATCAGTCCATGCGCCACCAGCACCGCATTCATCGCGCCGGCACTGGTGCCGCAGATGCCATCAATGTTGACGCGACCATCTTCAAGCAGGCGGTCGAGCACACCCCAGGTGAATGCGCCGTGCGATCCGCCGCCTTGCAGGGCGAGGTTGATCGGCTTCGGCGCGGATGCGCCACCTGCGGATCGCGTGCGGGGTGCTGGCATGGGGTCCCCTGTCTGCCCGGATCTCAGCCGGTGAGTGGGCAACGATACGACAAGCCGCGGCCAACGGCGAATGGTCGATCTACAGGTAGCCCTTGGCTTGCAGCGCAAACAGGTGGGCGTAGTGGCCAGCCTGCGCGAGCAATTGCGCATGATTGCCGTGCTCGATGATGCGCCCGTCCTGGATCACCACGATCTGCTCGGCCATGCGCACTGTCGAGAAACGATGCGAGATGAGGATCACGATGCGTTGGCTCGACATGGCGCTGAAGTGCTCGAAGATGGTGGCTTCGGCCTGCGCATCCATCGCAGCGGTGGGTTCGTCGAGCACCAGGATGTCGGCCTGCTCGCGCATGAATGCCCGCGCCAGCGCAATTTTCTGCCACTGTCCACCCGACAGTTCGCGGCCATCCTTGAACCACTTGCCCAGTTGGGTTTCGAACCCTTGCGGCAAACTGTCGATGAATGCGCTGGCCATGCCCTTGTCGCTGGCCTCGCGCCAGCGTTCCCGATCCTCGAAACGGGTGACATCACCGGCACCGACATTCTCGCCAACCAGCATCTGGTAGCGCGCGAAATCCTGGAAGATCACGCCGATGCGCTGGCGTAGGGCATTCTCGTTCCACTGCGCGAGATCAAGGCCATCGAGCAGGATGCGTCCCTGATCCGGCGCGTACAGGCGCGTCAGCAGCTTGATCAGCGTGGTCTTGCCGGAACCGTTCTGGCCGACCAAGGCCAGCGATTCGCCGGGCCGGATGTGCAGATTGATGTCATGCAAGGTTGGCGCATCCGCGCCGGGGTAGGTGAAGGACACCGCCTCAAAGCGGATGCCGTCGCGGGAATCGGGACCCTGCACTGCTGCACCGCCGCCCACCCTGACCGGCGTTTCCAGATACTCGTACAGGGTGGAAAGATACAGATTGTCCTCGTACATGCCGCCAATCGCGGACAGCATGGCCGAGACGGCCGCCTGGCCCTGGCGGAACAGCATGAGGTACATGGTCATCTGGCCGAGGGTGATGTGGCCGAACACGGTAGTCCAGGCAATCCAGGCGTAGGCGCCGTACAGCGCCAGCGTTCCGATCACACCGAGGCCGAGGCCCCACAGGTCACGGCGCAGGGTGAGCGCCCGGTCCGCGGCATACAACTTGTGGAAGATGGCGCGATAACGGGCCAACAGCAGCGGCCCGAGGCCAAACAGCTTGACCTCCTTGGCATGGTCCTCACGCGCGATCACGGTTTCCAGATACAGCTGCATGCGCGTATCCGGTGAGCGCCAGCGGAACAGGGTGAAGGCTTCCCCGGAGAAGCGCGTCTCGGCAATGAAGGAAGGCAAGCCGGCCAGCAGCAGCACCAGCATGGCCCAGGGCGAGAATCCAACCAGCAGGACACCAAAGCTCGCCAGCGCAATCAGGTTCTGCACCAGGCCGAAAGTGCGCGTTACCAGCGACAGTGGCCGGCTGGATGCTTCGCGCCGCGCACGGGTGAGCTTGTCGTAGAACTCGGAGTCCTCGAACTGGGCAAGCTCAAGGGTGAGCGCCTTGTCGAGGATCATCTCGTTGACGCGCTGCCCGAGCTGCGCGCGCAGCAGCGACTGGCAGAATGAAATTCCGCGCTGGGCGGCAGCCATGGCCACAACCAGGGCGGCTTCGAGAATCACCCAGCGGAATACATTGCCGATTTCGACGCTTCTGCCCTCGCGTGCGAGCGCGGCGGCCGCAACTACCGCATCCACGATCTGCGCCCCGACAAAGGCAATGACCGCCGGCAGCACGCCGGCAATCAACGTCAACAACGCCAGTCCGAAGGTCAACGGACGACTGGTGCTCCAGACCAGGTCGATGGCGCGGCGGCTGAAACGGAACGTGCCGAGGAAACTGTGTCGGAAAGCGCCAGGCTCAGCCGATGCGGTTGAAGTGTGGGGTCGCATCAACGCTGGCTTGCCATGCGATCAGTAGTTGAAGAATTCAACGACACCGGTTTCCAGCGAATACTCGGCACCGACAACCCGCAAGCCCTCATGCTCGATGAGATGCTCAAGCGCTGCCGAGCCGCGTCGCAGCTGGTTGACCGACATGCGGATGTTGTTGCGCACGGAATGACGGATCAGTTCATCGCGATTCTTGCCGACTTCGGTTTCCATCAGCATCTCGACCGACGGCCGCACCCGATCCACTATGGAACGCAGCTTGCGTGCCTGGTCGTCTGCCGGTTGGTTCAAGGCTTCGATGGTCGACAGGATCGCGCCGCACTGGGTGTGCCCCAGAACCACCACCAGGCGCGCACGGTGCAGCACGGCCGAGAATTCAACGCTGTCGATCTGCGAGGGCGCCACGATGTTGCCCGCCACCCGGATCACGAACAGATCGCCCAGGCCCTGGTCGAAAATCAATTCCGCCGGCACCCTGGAATCCGAACAACCGAGAATGATGGCAAAGGGTTGCTGGCGCGTGGCCAGCGAGCGCCGACGCGATTCGCTGCTGAGCTCGCCGTTGCGGCCAAGTTCGGCAACAAAACGACGGTTGCCATCCCGCAATCGTTCAAGGGCCTCGTCTGCGGGAATCATCGAACCTCCAAAGGCCGGCGTGCTGCATGAAAGGCGACAGCGACCGCTTCGCCTTCAAGGGTCTGCCATTTTGACGCATTCCGCGGCGCAGACAAAGCACCGAACGCGTTGGCGTTTGGTTATTGCCTACTCCGAAACGCGGATCGACGTGACCTGTCGAACCGAACGCGCCGCGCGCTGGTCACCCGGCACGACCAGGCGCCACGGTCCATCCGAAGCATGCAGCGGCTGGCCATCCTGCGAATCCGCCAACACCACCTGCGTGTTGCCCAGGGTCGGGTCCAGTTCTGCAAGCGCAAACACCACCGTGTAGCCGTCAGTCGCCGTGACCGTGAGGTATCCCGCAAGTTGCTTGCCGCGCAGGCCTTCGACGGGGTCGACGCCCGCGGCCTTGAGAATCTCGCGCAGGTTGTAGCCTTCATGTTTCGCCGTCTTGCCGTGCGAAGTGCTGACCACCTGCTGCCGGGTCAAACCCGCCAGCAGGGATGGCGACAGCTCAACCGAGTGACCGTCCTTCAGGACAATGTTGAGCGCAGCGGACTCTGCGGCATGCGCAGTCGACAGCAGCAGGATGGCTAAGGCAATTGCAAGGATACGCATGAATTCTCCTTGACGCGTGCGGGTGGCAGTGTCGCTTTTCGAACCTGCGTTCGCGGTCCGATCAAGCCCGCTCCCATGATGCCACGGGACCTCGGCGGCGGCGGAACAAGGGATGGCACAGCGGTGCAGTCACGTCGATCCACTGCGCATGCACGGCGGGGTTGCGCACCGACAACTTGGCCAACAAATGATGCCACTCGTATTCGAGTTGTCCCGAGCCCACGGCCATGCGCTCGATCTCGCGCAGGGTGCCGATCTTGCTGCGGTCGAAGCGATAGCCTCGCTGAGTTGCCTCGACGTGAACAGCCGCGAGATATGCGTTGATGGCAAGACGCGGATGCGGGTGTTCGGTGAAACGCTGAAGTTGCGGGTGATGCGTGTAGCCACGCGTTTCGCCACGAATGACGGCCTTGGCCAGCAGCGCCTCGCGCCACAGGGCTACCAGCCCTTGCGGGTCAAGATATTTCGGGTGCAGTGACCACAGGCGCATCGGACCCACCTCCTCAGCCGGTCGTTTCCTGGCCGTATCTTACGCAGGCCTGCGTGGCCCGGTCAGGGCGTCGTGACTTCACGCCGAATGTTGCGAGGGGGCTGACATGAAACGCATGGCAGATAGGCTCCTGGCCTGCACTATTCATGAATGATGCAGCCTAGGAGCCAGAGAAAAGTCGAACCGCCAGGATGAGCACGACGCCGACGCAGATCAACAGCCCGAATCCAATCAGCGTGATGACAACGCCAGCCGTCCAACCAACGCGCTGACCATCAGCCTTCCGAGCCTGGGAGCCCAAGTACCAGCCGCCGAACGCAATGGCGACCAGCACGGAAACTATGGGAGCAATGATCTGTGGGACAGGAAGTTGCATTGCGACCAGTTTCATGGCGCCTTGCGTTCCGTACAAAACGAAGAGCATAAGCACGGCAAGTGCAAAGCCATGACCCCACCCAAGCTGGGTACGGCGAAACAGAAACGCGGCCAGCTTGAAGAATACGGCGTATGTTGCCACCAGCACCAACACGAAGGTGATCATTGGAACAAGTGCCATTTGTATCCTCCAGAAGGATCTGCTTCAGTGTAGACGCCATGCTCTCGCTGCGACGCCTTGGGAGCGCATGTCGTGATGCGACTC
>OBID01000688.1_pt1 | contig 13132 bp, 15 predicted proteins | sample 1519781 | NCBI WGS metagenome assembly OBID01 (sample SAMEA3991478, study PRJEB22521) | metagenome | biome: anthropogenic terrestrial biome; feature: sewage plant; material: sludge | place: Sweden | collected 2012-09-26
GATTTTCTTCCTGATATTGTGGAAATATTTTGACTTTTGAATATACATTATGATAAAATAATATAATAAAGTTATTTATATGAGATGCGTTTGAAAAGGAGGTTGTAGTCATGGAAATTAAGAAATATCAAAATGAACTTTCAACAAAATTGAGAAACGGTGCGAATTTCATTTTAAGTGGTGCTGTGATTTGGCCAGTAGTAGCATTAATATGGGCATTTGTTGATATTGACATTAGGGCGAAATCAGGTATTACATGGAGTGTGGGGACTTGTGTAATCCCATTAGCTTTTCTTGTCGGTCATCTATTAAAAATACCGAAAACAGTTAAAGATAATCCGCTACTTTCTATACTACCGATATTAATTGCTTCTCAACTTCCGTTATTTCCCTTCCTTGTCTATCTACTGGTAAATAGCTCAGACCTGTTTATTGTTTTCTTGCCAACTGTTAGTGCCGCTCATTTTTTTACATATGGATGGGTATATAACTTAAAGTTGTTTTATGATTTTTCTTTCTTAATGTCGATGGTGATGACAATTTTGGCGTTTCTATTGCCAACTCATTTGTGGTGGTGCTTACCACTTGTTATGGGGGCTATAATGGGTATATTTGGAATCTTGTTGTTGAAAGAAGACCATATAAAAATATCAAAAGTAAATCAGTAATGATTTGAAAGTGTTAAGAATTTATCGTTTTTGATTATACATTTTAAAAGGACCGGGAGATAATATAAATGTAGCTCGGTTTTTTTACTATTTTAAGTATGAAAAGTAAGGAATATCGGTCTCAAAAGACTAAGAGTATCAAGCTATTTGAAATTAGATTTGAAAGGAAATTAAAGTATGTCTAACATCATTCATCCTGTCGATCGTGATGACGCAACTTTATCACTTTTACTGACGATATGGGAAGGAAGTGTCAAGTCAACACATACCTTCCTTTCCGATCAAGATATTGCAGATATCAAGCCAGAAGTTTACCAAGCACTGGAAATGATAGAGGTGTTATGTTGCTATGAAGATGATCAAGGTATCTTACAGGGTCTCATGGGTATTGATAATCACAAGATTGAGCTTTTGTTCATCTCTGAAAATGCAAGGGGACAAGGGATTGGCAAGTTGCTCGTGAATCATGCAATAACCCAATGGCAGGTCAAGTCTGTTGATGTCAATGCGCAAAACGAACAGGGTTTGATCTTCTATCAACATATGGGCTTTCAGATAATTAATAGGTCTGAATTCGATGCCCAAGGCAGACCTTTTCCAATCTTACACCTTGGGCTAAAATAACTAAGCTATCGAGAGATGGTTTTTTGTTTGACAGGGTATCTTTTTAATACTATACTAAAAATAAAAGACTTAAGTGAAAGTATTGCCATGAATGAAACAGCGTTAAAAGAATTACTTACCAATACACCTGAGATTGATGAGATATTAAAGATAATTGACAAGTTGAATCTCTCAGATACTTGGTTGTGCGCGGGCAGCATTCGAAATTTAATTTGGAACAAACTTTCTGGACAGCCCCCTTTTGACCCGACAACGGATATCGATGTTGTTTTTTTCGACCCAGAGATCACTTATGAAGCGACTCAAGCAATCGAGAGAGCGTTGCAGCTAGATCACCCAAGTTATGCCTGGGAAGTCAAGAACCAAGCTCACATGCACCTGCATAATCCCAATACAGCGCCCTATCTCAGTGCGCGTGATGCCATGGCAAAATTTCCAGAAAGGTGCACAGCCATTGGTGCGCGCCTAACAGCGACTCGCGACATCGAGCTATTTCTCCCTTACGGCCTCGCGGATATCACTGATTTTATCGTTCGTCCGACCCCCTTTTTTCTCTGAAAATGCTGAAAAACTAACAATCTACTGTGAACGCCAAGCTAAGAAAAAATGGCAGGAGAGGTGGCCGCAGTTACAGATTTTATCTGCTGAATAAGTAGCAACCACAAGAATTGGAGTATAGCACAGTATGCTGAAAATCGAGAAATGTTTTAGAATCGTTACCACCCTTGTTTTTATCATGGCGACCCTTTTAATTCCAGTTTTGCTCCTGACAGCCGCAACGTTAATCGTCGATGGACCTAGCAAAAGTGTCCCGCTAGGAATCTTCGGCACTACTTTTGAAATCCTATGTGCAGTTAATTTTACGCTGGCTTTTATCGTTTTGGTCTGGCAGACTAGAACGACCAAACGAACCAGCTTAATCGTCGCGTCTAGCCTCGTTTTAGCGTCGACTATTCTGCCTCTTGTCATTTCGATTTCTTCCTATATTTTTTGGCCTGTGTATCTCATCGCTGTCATCCTCGTCCATAGTAAGGGCCCAACCAAACCTTTTACCAATAAGTGAAGATGATCTTGTCCCCTAATGGCATGTTTACAGAAAATATACTGAAATATCTAAGAATTTAAGCTGTCGTCAAGGCAGTTTTTTCTTTTATATGGTAAAATATGTTTGACATCACATTTTATTAAGGGGTCAAAATGACAGAAAATATATATGATATAACGATTATCGGTGCGGGACCTAGTGGCTTATTCGCAGGTTTCTACGCTGGTATGCGTAAAAATAAAGTCCAAATTATAGATTCACTCGAAATACCCGGCGGTCAATTAACCGCCCTCTATCCAGAAAAAACGATTCACGATGTACCAGGCTACTTTGCAGTTAAGGCTGAAACGCTCGTGACTGATCTAGTCAAGCAAACCGCTCAATTTGGCGTGCCCATCCGCCTATCTGAAAAAGTCGTTGACATCACACCAACAACTGATCAGGGCGTTTACCAAGTGACCACTACCAAGTCTAGCTACCTGACAAAATCTGTCATCATCGCAACCGGCAATGGTTCATTTGCACCAAAGCCGTTGAAAACTGATGAACCGTCAGATTTTGATTTCTCTAAACTAGGGTATAGTGTGACAGATAAACAGCAGTTTGCAGGTAAAAATGTCGCCGTTGCAGGTGGTGGTGACTCTGCCATTGATTTGGCTTTGATGCTTTCTGAAGTAGCAGCATCTGTTAGCCTCATTCACAGACGAGATGCCTTTAGAGCGCATGAATCATCTGTCGATAAACTACATGCTTCAGATGTTCACGTCTTGACGCCAGTGACCATTCGCAATATTTCAGATCATCAAGAAGGTTTGCGCATCGCACTTTCTGATGACCGTGAGTTGGATGTAGATCATTTGATCGTTCAGCACGGTTTCCTTAGCAATAATAAGGATATCCGCGCTTGGTCGGTGGATCTCGAGATGAAGCGCCAACATTTTATGGTTGACAGCCATTATCAAACGAGTTGTGAAAATATCTATGCCATCGGTGATACAGCTAACTATGACGGCAAGCTCGGTTTAATCGTCGAAGGCTTCAAAGAAGGCCCGCATGCTGTTAATCAAATCATGACTAAAATTCATAGTGGTAAATTGACTCACGAGCATTCTACATCGTTGTTTTAATATAAACTAGCCAATTAACTTTTGTGTTTGATTGGCTTTTTTTATTATCTAAAGACTGGTGAATTATTGAAAAATTGCGAAAATTACGCTAAAATAGCAGTATGGAAATTAATGGTTACACGAAACTCGCAGCAGTGGTTGCGAACCCAATCAAGCACTCTCTGTCACCTTTTATACATAATTTGGCTTTTGACCATGTCGGTGAAAATGGTGTCTATCTTGCTTTTGAAACACCAGAAGCTGATTTAGGCTCTGTCATTGAAAGTATCAAGACACTTGACATGTACGGTGTCAACTTATCCATGCCCTACAAAGAAGCAGCCGTGCCCTATATGGATGAACTATCTGAAGTAGCCAAACTGACAGGCGCCATCAATACGATTGTCAATCGAGATGGCAAGCTTTTCGGCACATCAACGGATGGTGCAGGTTTCTTTAAGTCCCTGAAACACTTTAAGGTTAAAGGCAGTGCAATCACCGTTATTGGTGCTGGTGGTGCAGCAAGGTCGATTATTGCGGAGGCAGCGGTACAAGGTGCAGGTCAAATCACTGTTTATAACAGAACCTACAAACCTGAATTGTTTGCTGACTATCCAGGAAACATTGTGTTCAAACCTTTGTCAGATTTAACAGAATTGATCGGTGATTTGCTAGTGAATACAACTAGTCTTGGCATGGATGGTGTGAGTCTTCCTATCGCAATGGCCTTACAATTGCCCAAGGACATGCTAGTGGCTGACGTGATCTACCAGCCAATTGAGACGCCCCTACTGGCCTATGCCAAGGCTCAAGGTAATCCAACTGTTAATGGTTTAGGTATGCTCTTATATCAGGCAGCTGAAAGTTTTAAACTCTGGACTGGCCATGAGATGCCAACAGATATCATTCTAAAAAAATTGGAAGAAAAAATATATGGTTAAGTCAAAAGTCACAACAATTGTTGTCAACTATCCAGAAAATCAAGCACCGACGTGGGTCGAACCCAGAGATTATAAACCCTATCGTTTCGGCTTAGGGAAGTTGTCGAAAAATCCTCTTGTTGCTATTTGCATGAACCCTTCAGCGGCGCGAGATCAAACGAGCGACCGAACAGTTAATCGCGTAATTTCGGCCAGTCAAAAGCTAGGATATGATGGCTGGGTGGTTTTTAACACTTATCCAGAGCGGGCGACGGATGCGGTGAATATGGACGCGTATGATGTGGCCTTGTCGCAGGAAAATGTCAAGGTGATCCGAGATTTTTTGGTTGAAAATGGGATCACAGAAGTTTGGGGTGCATGGGGTGATCTCAAGTATGAGGCGCTCAAGCAAGGGCGTGATGCGATTCTTGAGGTCTTAACTGAGCAAGGTATTAAGGTCTTTCATTTTGCGCCACCGACAAAGGCGGGTAATCCGCGTCATCCCCTCTATCTGAAAGTTGAAGCTGAAAGGAAACGCTATCTATGAAAACATTACATGTGAATTTACCTGACCATCCTTATGATTTGATCGTTGAGCGTGGGTGTTTACCAAAATCTGGTCAATGGGCAGCAGATCTCTGGCAACCGCAAAAAGTAGTCATTATTACTGACAACCATGTCGGAAAATTATACGGTGAGACGGTTAAGCTGTCTTTAGAAGCAGCTGGTTTTGAAGTGGCAGTTTTTGATTTCCTAGAAGGTGAAGCATCTAAAAACTTGACGACGGTCGATCGCGCTTACCAGTTTCTTGCAGACTTTGGCATGACGCGATCAGATGGTGTCGTTGCACTAGGAGGCGGTGTTGTTGGGGACTTGGCAGGGTTTGTGGCGTCAACTTATATGCGCGGCATACATTTCTTGCAAATCCCGACCAGTTTAACTGCTCAAGTGGATTCATCAGTCGGTGGAAAAACAGGAGTCAATACGGCCTATGCTAAAAATATGGTTGGGACTTTCACCCAACCTGACGGTGTTTTGATTGATCCAAATTGTTTGGCGACGCTTGGTAAACGTGAACTATATGAGGGCATGGGCGAGGTCATAAAATGTGGCTTGATTGCGGATGCTGAACTTTGGGATATTTTACAAGGTATGACGGGTGATGTTGATAATCTTTTAGACAATGCTGAAGCCTTGATTTACCATTCGTGTGATGTCAAACGAAAAGTTGTCGTGGAAGATGAGTTGGATAATGGCACACGACTTTACCTCAATTTTGGGCATACCATTGGGCATGCAGTGGAAGCTACAGCTGGTTATGGCAAGGTTATGCATGGTGAAGGCGTTGCAATCGGCATGATTCAAATCACCAAAGTCGCTGAGGATAAAGGCTTAGTTGAAGCAGGCTTGACTGAAAAGATTCGGGAGATGGTCTTGAAGTTCCATCTCCCGACAACCTTTGAAGATTGGGATGTAGTGCGTCTGGCTAAAGCTATTACTTTAGATAAAAAAGCGCGTGGCGCAATGGTTAAAACTGTTTTAGTGCCGAAAGTTGGGGAAGCTTTCATTAATGAAATTGCTATGGCAGATGTACTTGAATGGTTAAAGTGATATCATAACAAATATTAAGAGGCAAGGGGGGACGCTAGGAAGTATCGGAAGGAAAGATATGGAAAAAACATATACGAGATTTGAGCACTATAGTGGCGATAGAACTTATCAGAATGAGCAATTAGTTGAACAAGCACTCGCAAATTCTGATTTTGATCAAGCTGCTACTCAGGGAAAAGGCTTTTGTCGATTGTTAGACAAGGCATATATTTTTCAAGATGAAAAACTATCTGAGTATTCTATTGTCATCTACACTTTAGATGAACCTGGTTTATTAGATAGCGCTGCGAAGCGTGAATATGTCTTATCTGAACATGATGAGATGATCATACATCGGATGGCTGTTGTGCGAAATGGTCAGTATCTTGATAAGGCTGATGATGTCCAGATACGTATTTTGGATCATGAGGAACAAGGTGGACGGGGTTTTTTAACCAATCGTAAAAAACTGTCACTCATCATTAAGGATTTACACTTGCAAGATATTTTGATTTTTGAAAATACCTTAGTTTCTCATGCGCCTCAAGCTGGGTTGAAACGTGATTTTAAGCATGTCTATCAAGAATTTCCTGATCCTTTTTGGTTTTATGATCGATATGTTTTGCGTACTGTCAATCAAACCTCTCAAGTGATGACTTATAAATCGTGTTTTTTCAGAGATGCGCAGCATCAGGTGATTGATCCGATTGCAATTGATTTACCAATCGGTGAATCGTATGTGTTTGAAGCAGACAATTTTACCACGGATTATGATCCGAAGTTAGAGGTACGACCCTTCATTGATTTTGCGACGAAGGCAAGCTATAGCAAGGTTTCAGATGCGGCCTATCAAATCTATGAAAAAGTAATCAGTCAAAATAGCACTTGGTTAGAAACGAGTGCCCCCGACTTGTTGGTAGAATTGGCGCAACATGAAACACTAGACGAGAAAATTCGGTTTGTCATCGAATTTGTTCAAAACAGCATTTACTATGTCTACGATGCAGAGATCATGGATGGTCATGAACCACAAGAACCCCAGATCACCTATGAAAGCAAGCAAGGTGATTGTAAAGCGAAAACTGTTTTACTTAAAAGTTTGTTGGACTATCTTGATATCGCGTCTACTTGTGTGCTTGTTAATTATGAAGCAGATTACTTCATCCCCTTTTACTGTCCATCACCATCTAATTTTAATCATGTCATTTTAAAAATCGCCTATCAAGGTAGACACTATTTTGTAGATGCGACATCGCGTAATCAATTTGGTTTCTTGCAGTATCGTTCAGTACCTGAGTTCATGTATTATTTACCGATTGAGCCCCAAGCTGACTTGCAATTTCGTGAGCCATTTTGGCATCAAAATTATCTGGTTGAAGAAACTGTTACTTGTATGGTGACAGAAGGTGTGGGACAGATAGATCATACGCTCTTACTTCGCGGGCAAAATGCGGATGCCATTCGTCAAATGTTTAAAAACGAAAGTGAAACCTATCTTTTTAACTGTTATACGACCTCTCTTTATTATAATATGTGTCTGACGGATAACTTTAGTGAAAAAGAACTTTCCGAGTATTTCACAGATAGTAAGATTGCTATCGTTTCGGATAATCAAGACCTAAATGAGTTACAAATTCAACATGACGTAACACTTTTAAAACCGTACACAGTCCGGATTGGCAAAAAAGAGTATCTGAATTACTGGGACAGGACTTACCTAGATGATAAGGCACGTGATTTTAATTCAAGAGATTTGCCATTTTGGTTATCCCATGCGCGTGAGAAATTAACGTTTGAACTGAGGACAGATCGGAAAATTAATGATAAAGAGAAAGTCACACTGCAGGAATGCAAGATTGATAGTGATTTCTTATGTTATCAAACGACAAAAGCAGTCGATAAGCACGGTGCAAGGATGACTATTGATTACAGTGTCAAAACAAATGCAGCGATTAAGGGAGAAGAGCTAGCAAATTACTTGTCATCAGATAAAAAAATAAGAGATAATAATTTCGGCATGACGATTGATTTATTTGAACAAGGATTTTTTGACAAGCTTAAAAAATCATTTGTAAAAAAATAATTATAGGGTTACTAGGAGAAATTCGGGTAAGTTTTTATTAACTAAATGACAGAAAGAAACTTGAGTTTAGAAAAAAAGGGGGTTAAACTATTTTTAAATTAAGATAGATTAGAACAAACCTTATTTTGGGATTCAAATAAGGTTTGGACACAACACTTAAGGTTAGTAACCCCTTAAGTGTTGTTTTTTCTTGCAATCAAATCATTTTGACCTGAGTCATTCTGCATTATTTTCTGACTTTCTTATGATTGAGATGTGTTTAAGGTGAAGAGATTTAAATACTTTTTACATCTTTTACTATTATTTTTTTTATAAATGGGCTATAATATAAGAGTAAATGAAAACGTTTACTTTTCAACGCGTTATGTATTGAATTGATATAACTTAATTTGAGGAGGCTTTTATGCAAAACACAGTTCAAGTCAAACATGATATTTATTGGGTGGGTGGTAATGACCGTCGGGTCAATCGGTTTGAAAATCTTTTTCCTTTAACTCATGGGATGTCTTATAATTCCTATGTCATTCTAGACGAAAAAACGGTCTTAACAGATACTGTAGATCGCTCGATTAGTGTCCTGTTTATGGAAAATGTCGAAGCTGCTTTAGATGGCAGAAAACTAGATTATTTGGTCATTCATCACATGGAACCTGACCATTGTGCTAATATAGAAGCAATCGTCCAAGCCTATCCTGATGTCCAATTAGTTGGTAACCGTAATACTTATAAATTTTTGACACAATTTTATCCTGCTTATGCTTTTGATAACTTTATAACAGTTAAAGAAGGTGAATAATTAAACATCGGCAAAAGGACATTGCGATTTTACATGACACCAAATGTGCATTGGCCTGAAGTCATGATGTCCTATGAAGTGAGCGAAGGACTGCTATTTTCTGCGGATGCTTTTGGCTCTTTTGCAACGATTGATGGGAATCTTTTTTCAGATGAGATTTATTTCCCAGAGGGCATTATTGATGAGTCACGACGTTATTATGTCAATATCGTTGGCAAATTTGGTAGTCATGTTTTAAAAGCATTTAAAAAGTTTAGCGACCTCAATATTACCACGATTTTGCCATTACACGGACCTATCTACAGAACTCCTGAGCACATTGGCATCATTTTAGGAGCTTATCAAAACTGGGCAAGCTATGACTTTGATAAAAAGAGCGCCTTGATTCTTTACGCTTCAATGTATGGCAATACTGAAAATGCAGTTGATATTTTAGCGAGTCAATTAGCTCAAAATGGTGTAAAAGAAATTAAAGTTTATGATATTTCTGATACTGATCCATCCTATCTGATTGCCGAAATGTGGCAATACAGTAACATCGTTTTTGCTTCACCTAATTATAATGGCGATCTTTTCTACAAGATGGATGCCTTAATGCGAGAAGCACTCCGCTTAAATCTTAAAAATAAAAAAGTAAGCTTTATCTCAAACGCAACATGGGGAGGCATGGCACTCCAAACCATGCAACAACATTTTGAAGATGAAAAACGCTTTACCCAAGTTGGAACACCTGTGGCAATCCCATCTGCCGTAAATGAAGAGACAGTTGCAGGCTTAGCAACGCTAGCTAAAGATATTTCAGAGTCTTTGGTTGATGATTGATTATTTTGCGTTTTCATGATGGCTTTACAACAAACGATTGGAGACTGGGATAAAAGTCCTCAGTCATTAAAAGAGAAAAGCAAACTAGGCAATTTTGATTTCATCTCCTAGTCTGTTTTTCTCTTTTTCCGTACGATTTCGCAGAAAGTGTACAAGTTTATCAAAAAATTCCAGTTTTGGTGTTTTATGAGGGTCATTCTCTCTGCTTAACCAGTCATGAAAAGCAACACAAAAAAGTCAATAAACGATTCCGATCAATCTCTGAAAGGGTTCATCGCCTATTTTTAGAGGACTTTTGTCCCAAGCTTTTTTTAATCTCAAAATCAGCCATATTGGTTAAGAAACTAGCCTTTAAGGCATTCTTTGTTATTGAAAACTGTAATTTCAAGAACTCAATTGAGTTCAAATCTCTTGAACTCAATTGAGTTCTATGTTATAATGAATTATAGAATAAGATTGGAGAAAACAGATGACAACTGCAACTATGCGTTTTGATGATGATATCTATTCTCAAATTAAAGAGCTAGCGGAATTTCATGGGCTAACACCAACGACATTTATGAAAAATGCTATTCTTGAGCAACTTGAAGATGAGTTAGACTATCAAGAGGGTATTAAAGCTTTGTCTGAAAGTAATGGCAAGACCGTTTCACGTGAAAAAATGATGGAACGGTTAGGTATGTAATGACACAGTTTGATTGGGAATTTGATGAAAAAGCTGCAAAAAAGTTTCAAAAACTTGATCTGACGGTTCAACGTAGAATTGTGTCTTGGCTTAACAAGAATATCACTAATGTGACGGACCCGAGATTACTAGGTAAAGCATTGGAAGGTAATTTTCAGACACTTTGGCGATATCGAGTTGGTAAATATCGCATTATTGCTGATATTAGAGATGATGAATTTCTCGTTTTAGTAATCAAGGCTGGGAAGAGAAACGATGTATATCAAAGAAGAAAGTAATAGTTCAAGACAATCCTAGGATTGTCTTTTTTCATCTCAAAATCAGTCATGTCGGCTAAGAAGCTAGCCTTTAAGGCGTTTTTTTGTTATAATTGTAGTAATATTGCGAAAATTGGAGAACGATGATGAGATATTTTACAGCTGGAGAAAGTCACGGGCCGCGTTTAACGGCTATTATTGAAGGTGTACCTGCGGGACTACCTTTGAGTTCTGAAGATATTAACGTTGAGCTGAAACGTCGCCAAGGCGGCTATGGTCGTGGTGGCCGCATGCTCATCGAGAGTGATCAAGTCGACATTACATCAGGCGTTCGTCATGGTCTGACCATGGGCAGCCCCATCACATTAAACGTTACCAACAAAGATTTTAAAAATTGGACCAACATTATGAGTGCTGATGACGTCGAAGAAAAATTCAAATCACAGCGCAAGTTGACCAAACCACGTCCAGGCCATGCCGATTTAGTCGGTGGCATGAAGTATCGTTTTAATGATCTGCGAAATGTTTTAGAGCGCTCGAGTGCGCGTGAAACAACGATGCGCGTGGCAATCGGTGCTGTGGCAAAGCGGCTTTTAGCTGAACTAGGTATTGACGTTGCCAGTCACGTGACGGTTTTTGGTGGGATTGAAGTTAATGTACCTGATAACCTAACGGTTGCAGAAATTCGTCAACGTGCCAGTGAATCAGAAGTTTCTATCGTCAATACAGAGCGTGAACAAGACATTAAAGATTTAGTTGATAAAACCAAGAAAGACGGCGATACCATCGGTGGTGTCGTTGAAGTCGTTGCTGGTGGTCTGCCAGTAGGTCTAGGCTCATACGTCCAATGGGACAGAAAATTAGATGCCAAAATCGCCCAAGCAGTTGTATCTATCAATGCTTTTAAAGGCGTTGAATTTGGCGTTGGCTTTCAAGCAGCTTATCAACCAGGCAGCAAGATCATGGATGAAATCGTCTGGTCAGAAACTGATGGTTATACCCGTAAATCAAACAACCTCGGTGGTTTCGAAGGCGGCATGACCAATGGTGAATTAGTAGTTGTTCGGGGTGTCATGAAACCTATCCCAACTCTCTACAAACCCTTGATGTCAGTTGATACTGAAAATCATGCACCTTATCAAGCACAAGTTGAACGTTCTGATCCAACCGCAGTGCCGGCAGCGGCAGTTGTGGCAGAACACGTTGTTGCGACCGTTTTAGCAACCGAAATCCTAGAAAAATTCGCCTCAGATAATATGGCAGAACTGAAGGAAAACATCGCACGTCATAAAGACTTTATTAAAGGATTTTAAACATTATTTCAGGTAACATGGTGGAGGCCTAACAAGTGAGTAAAAAAAATATTTTAATTGCAGGCTTAGGGCTCATTGGTGGCTCGCTTGCGCGAACAATCAAATCAGGTCATCCTGACTATCATGTTGCCGCTTATAATCGGAGTCAAGCACCGCGAGACTTTGCCATTCAAGAGCGGATTGTAGACGAAGTATCCGATGATTTTGAAGCACTCGCTGTCAAAGCGGATGTGATCATCTTGAACTTTCCAGTTCAACTCTCTATCCATTTTTTGAAAACTTTAGCGACCTTACCTTTGAAAGAGAATGTCCTGATTTCAGATTCAGGCTCGACCAAACTTGAAATTGTCACAGCCGCTGAAGAAATTTTTAAAGGCAAGGCCATTCGATTTATCGGTGGTCATCCTATGGCAGGTTCCCATAAGTCTGGTGTCATCGCATCTGATGAACTTTTATTTGAAAATGCCTATTATATTTTAACGACATCTGCGCTATCACGACCTGAAGACTTTGAAGAGCTTAAGGATGTGCTAGTCAATACACGCGCAAAGTTTATCCAACTGACTGCAAAAGAACACGATGCGATGACGGCTGTTACCAGTCATTTTCCTCACGTTGTGGCTTCGAGTCTAGTCGATAACGCCCATGACTTTGCGGCAATCATGCCCTTTACAGAAAATCTTGCAGCAGGTGGTTTCAGAGATATGACACGGATTGCTGAAAGTTCGCCTGATATGTGGACTGAGATTTTAATGTCTAATCCTGATAATATCGTCTATCAAATCGATCAATTTAGTCAAAAACTTGCGGATGTTAAGCAGCTGGTGCTCCAAAAACAGAGTGATGAAATCTGGCACTTTTTTGATGAAGCGCGCAAGCTCAGAGCGCAGATGCCCATTCACAAAGGGGCTATGGAAAATTTCTACGATCTCTTTATCAGTGTGCCAGATAAGTCGGATGTGATTCACGAGGTTTTAGGGTATTTTGCAGGGCATGATCTCAGCATTATCAATATCAAGATCAATGAGACACGCGTTGAGATAAATGGGGTTTTGCAAATTACCTTCAAGACGGAAAATGATCAGGCGACCGCAAAACGTTTGATTTTGGAAAATTCTAGCTATGATGTTTACCAGTAAAAGTAGGAGAAAGAGGAGATAACAGTGAAATTGCAGACAAATGCGACAGGTCTATGGTGTTCATGAAGGTGGTGCGGCGTTGGC
>OBID01000690.1_pt1 | contig 13102 bp, 15 predicted proteins | sample 1519781 | NCBI WGS metagenome assembly OBID01 (sample SAMEA3991478, study PRJEB22521) | metagenome | biome: anthropogenic terrestrial biome; feature: sewage plant; material: sludge | place: Sweden | collected 2012-09-26
CCGCAGACAATAATGCCGGGACGTCCGCTGATTCGGTTGGCGAAGTCGCGTATGTCCTCTTGGGCCGGCTGTAGCACCGGGTGGGCAACGCGTATGGATTCCGGAATTTCTGCTTCAGCGGTATCCGCCAAAGGAAGCAGCGGTTCGCGGAAGGGCTGGTTGATATGGACGGGACCGGGGTTGGGCCAGGTCGCCTGCTCATAGACGCGGGCGGCGAGGCGGTGCAGGTAGTCAGGATCAAAACCCTCATGCGGCGTGCCAAGTGCGTGACTGGCACGGACGTGGGAGCCGAAAAGCCCGATCTGGTCGACGGTCTGATTGGCGCCACAGCCCAGCAATTCAGGCGGACGATCGGCTGAGAGCAGAATCAATGGAATGCCGGACTGGCTGGCCTCGATGACCGCCGGTAGCCAGTTGGCGGGCGCCGTCCCTGAGGTGGCGAGGAGCAGAGTGCCGGACTGGCTGGCCTCAATGACAGCCGGTAGCCAGTTGGCGGGCGCCGTCCCTGAGGTGGCGAGGAGCAATATGGGCCGCCGGCTGGCCTTGGCGATGCCAACCGCAAAAAACGCCGCACTTCGCTCGTCGACCGCAACATGGCAACGCAGCCGTGGCTGGCGCAGCATGGCCAGCGCCAGCGGTGTCGAGCGTGAGCCGGGGGAAATGATCGCATCGGTTGCACCGGCTGCGACTAAACCGGCAACCATGGTTTGCGACCAGCAAAAGTTGAGGGTACCGGTATCGGTCATCGTTTCGTTACACGGCTTTAAACGTCGAATTGTAGTCGCAGCCGGTCTCGTGCAGCCAAAGGGCCGTGCTATTATTCGCCGCTCGTTGCTGCCTGCCAATTTCGGGGGCCACGACGCGGAGTGGTAGTTCAGTTGGTTAGAATACCGGCCCGAAAGCCATCGCTTTTCGGGCTTTTTGTTTTTGGCGACGCTTCCCTAGGGTAACACCCGGTTCCCTGATTTTTCCCGTAGGCATAAGCTCTGACCGAATAATACAAATAAGCCAAGGTATTCGGTAATGTCAGAGAGTCGTGGTAACGGGAAGGGCAATGACTTCTGCAGTCTGGAGTACTTGCTGGTCAATCTCGGTCGAAACCAGGCGGCTGCAGATCGCCTCATTCACATTTTCATCGAAACTTCGCCTGCGTTATGCCAACGTTTGGAAAATGCAGCCAATCAAGGTGATTTGCCGGCGCTGAGAGACGTGCTGCATGACATCCGCAGCAGTTGTGTCCTGTTTTTTCGGGAACTCGCTGCCTGGATCAGGCGCGTGACATTGAGCAACTGGTGCGCCAACATCTTCTCGAATCACGAATGGGCGCTTCTGCTCCTGATTGGGTGTCAATGTCAGCACCGCTGATCCTTTGCCTTCAGTGCATGTCGACCGAATTAAAGGGGTTTTTGACAGAAAAGGGTAGCTGAATAGCTGCCTTTTTTCGTCTCAGCAGACTATTCCCGTGTTCAGTGCGAATCTGGTCAGTCCGGTGACATCGCGGACGCCAATTTTTTCCATGAGGCGGCCGCGGTGAAATTCGACGGTTTTGGGGCTTATACCCAACTCGCGGGCAATTTCCTTGGTGGTTCTGCCTGAGGCTACATGCCGGAGAATCTCGGTTTGCCGGGTGGTCAGTCGTGTGCTGCGGCCTGAGTCGCTCTCCGTCTCGGAGCGCAGCGTCATTGCCTGGATTTTCGGCGACAGAAAGCTGCCACCTTCAAGCGTTATAGCAAGAGCCTGAACAAGCTCCTCGAGCACGAAGTCTTTCAGCAGATAGCCATTGACGCCGGCAGCAAGTGCCTGTTCGACAATTTCCTGACGGTCGATACTGGACAGCACCAGAATTCGGGTTCCCTGGTCAAATTGGCGAATGGTGCGCGTGACCTCTATGCCAGATGGTCCGGGCATGGCGATGTCAAGCAGAACGACATCGGGTTGCAGCTCGTGAATGGCTGTAATGGTTTCGTGGCCGTCGGCGCATTCGGCCTCGACCCGGTATCCGGGCAGAGTATCAATGATGGCGCGGATGCCGGCCCGGATCAGTAACTGATCATCGGCAAGTAGAACTCGTATCGTCTTCATGGTCATCACAAGCATATGCCAATATACCGAGATCGTGGCAAGAAAAAGACATAGTCATTTGTGTTTAGGGAAGTACGATGAACGGAAAAGATGCTGCAAAAGCCGGGCGGCTTTAGTGAAGTCGTTCCTTCATGGCGCGCTGGGCTTCCCGCTTTGAATCCTTGTCCAGAGCGTCAGCACGTTTGTCGTGCTGCTTCTTGCCTTTGGCCAGACCGATTTCCAGCTTGATACGGCCACGCACGAAATGCAGGTCGATGGGCACGAGCGTATAACCGGCGCGCTCTACCTTGCCGATCAGCTTGCCGATTTCGTTGGCGTGCAACAGCAACTTTCGGGTGCGGATCGGGTCGTGCTGATTGTGGGTGGAGGCGGTCGCCAGCGGACTGATGTGCATTCCGATCAGGTAAATTTCGCCACTCTTGATGATGACGTAGGATTCCTTGATGTTCATTCGGCCTGCACGAATGGCCTTGACCTCCCAGCCTTCGAGGGCAATCCCTGCTTCGTACTTTTCTTCGACAAAGTAGTCGTGAAAGGCTTTTTTATTGACCGTAATGCTCATGCTACCGGCTGTTCCTTTAAAATCGCGATTCTACAGGAAACAGGAATCCCGCCGCTGCATGGCTCTCGTTGAAAAGACCGTCTTGATTGAGCAATCCGCCGAACGCATGTTCGAACTGGTGGATCGCTGTGAGGATTACCCCGCATTTCTGCCCTGGTGCAGTCATACCGAGGTCAGGTTTCGCGACGCGGCGAAAACTGCGGCCACATTGCACATCAACTACCATTCGGTGAAATCCTGCTTTACGACGGAAAACGACAAGGAATTTCCGAGGTTGATGAAAATTCGGCTGGTTGATGGGCCATTTCGCCGGCTGGAAGGCTCATGGCACTTCAAGGTGCTGGCTGAAAATGCCTGCAAAATCGAATTCCAGTTGCACTACGAGTTTTCCAGCAAATTGTTCGAAAAGGTCATCGGCCCCGTGTTCAGTCACATCGCCAACACGTTTGTGGACGCCTTCGTGCGTCGCGCCGCGCAGGTTTATGGAGTCAGCCATGGCTGAAACGTTAAGTATCGAAATTTGTTATGCCGTTCCTGGCAAGCAGGAGCTTCTCCGTCTCAAACTGGACGAAGGTTCAACGCTGCAGCAGGCACTGGATGCATCGGGCTTGCTCGAGAAATACCCGGAAATCGACCTGAAAAAGAACAAATTCGGTATCTGGAACAAGCTTTCCAAGCCGGATTCAGTCTTGCGAAATCTGGATCGCATCGAGATTTACCGGCCGCTGATTGCCGATCCGAAAGAGGTTCGGAAGCAACGCGCTGCTGAAGGCAAAGTGATGAAAAAAGGCGCCGGTGATGCCGACGCCGAGGGCTGACGCGTCAGCTTACTGGCAGGACTCTGCCAATAACTTGCGGGCGCGCTCTATTTCCAAAGCTCGCTGGGCTGCATCCATGGCGCTTCGCTCGCCGTCGGCGCCAACCGTGTTGATCGGCTGATTTGACTCGAGCGCGACCAGATTGCGCCGGGCGCGGTCGCAGTTCTCACTTTTGTCTTTTTGGGCGGCTTGCTCCTTGGCTTGCTTGTCCGCCTTCTCTCTCGATTCCTGCTGCCGTTTCTTGAACTCAAGATCCTTTTCCGCGATGTTCTTCGGCGCTTCGGGGATTTTCGGGGTGTCGGCTATTTTTTCCGGGAGTGCTTCAGAAACGACAGTGGGCTTCACGCCACCAATGGATCGTCTTCCCTTGGCTGTTGACGGCGGTGGATAGTCAGAAACGACAGTCTGGCCGTTACTATCCTTCCATTGATAAGTTTCCGCCTGGGCTGATGGCAATGCCACGGTCAACGGGAAAAAAAGGGCAAAAATGAAGCAGGATTTCGAGGTCATCTGGGTTTCCTTGGCTTTTCTGTATAATACGATTTTGTGACCTTGGATTAAAGGCTAAAGGCCATGCGACTGCTGCAAAAAGCCCTGACTTTCGACGACGTTCTGCTCGTCCCCGCACACTCCCAGATTCTTCCCCGCGATGTTAGCCTGGCTACCCGGCTGACCCGCAACATCACCCTGAACCTGCCGCTACTCTCCGCCGCCATGGATACCGTGACGGAAGGCCGCCTTGCGATCGCAATGGCGCAGGAGGGGGGTATCGGCATCATCCACAAGAATCTGTCCTCCAAGGCCCAGGCGGCCGAGGTGGCCAGGGTCAAGCGTTTCGAGTCGGGCATTCTCAAGGATCCGATTACCGTTTCGCCGACCATGACGGTACGTGACGTCATCGAGATTACCCGTCAGTACAAGATTTCCGGTCTGCCGGTGATTGATCGTTCGGGCAAGGTGGTGGGGATCGTTACCAACCGCGACCTGCGTTTCGAAACGAATCTCGATCAGCCGGTCAAGGCCATCATGACGCCGCGCAAGCGCCTCGTCACGGTCAAGGAAGGCGCCAGCGTCGACGATGCCAAGGAACTGATCCGCAAGCACCGTCTGGAGCGTGTGCTGGTCATTGACGACGATTGGCACATGCGTGGCCTGATCACGGTCAAGGATATTCTCAAGTCCACCGAGCACCCGCTCGCCAACAAGGATTCGTTGGGCCGCCTGCGTGCTGGCGCCGCTGTTGGTGTCGGTGCCGGTACCGAGGAGCGCGTCGAGCTGCTGGCCGAGGCTGGCGTCGACGTAATCGTCGTCGACACCGCACATGGCCATTCGCAGGGCGTTCTCGACCGCGTTAAGTGGGTCAAAAAGAATTATCCGCAGATCGAAGTCATCGGCGGCAACATCGCCACGGCCGATGCGGCACGGGCGCTCGTCGATATGGGTGCCGATGGCGTCAAGGTGGGCATCGGTCCCGGCTCCATCTGTACGACGCGTATCGTTGCGGGTGTTGGTGTGCCGCAAATCACGGCCATCCAGAATGTGTCCGATTCGCTAAAGGGGTCGGGCGTGCCGATGATTGCTGACGGCGGTATCCGCTACTCCGGCGACATCGCCAAGGCGATTGCCGCCGGTGCGGATACAGTCATGCTGGGTGGTCTGTTTGCCGGCACCGAAGAGGCGCCGGGTGAGGTTGAACTGTTCCAGGGACGTTCGTACAAGTCCTACCGCGGTATGGGCTCGCTGGGTGCCATGCAGGCAGGCTCGTCGGATCGCTATTTCCAGGAAACGACTTCCAACGTCGATAAATTCGTGCCGGAAGGCATCGAAGGTCGCGTTCCCTACAAGGGCTCCGTGCTTGCCGTGATTCATCAGCTGATGGGCGGCTTGCGCTCGTCCATGGGTTACCTTGGCAGCCCGAGCATCAATCACATGCATGACAACGCTTGTTTCGTCGAAATCACCTCGGCCGGTATCCGCGAATCTCACGTCCACGACGTGCAGATCACCAAGGAAGCGCCGAACTACCACCTCGACTGATCTTCTCCGTGTTACTGAGGGCGGCTCCGGGAGCCGCCCTTTTTATTCAAGGTTTTGAAAATGGCTCACCAGAAAATCCTCATCCTCGATTTCGGTTCTCAGGTTACCCAGCTGATCGCCCGCCGTGTGCGCGAAGCCAAGGTCTTCTGCGAAATCCATCCGTACGATGTTTCGGACGAATTCATCGGTAACTACGGCGCCCAGGGCATCATCCTCTCCGGCGGGCCGAGTTCGGTGACCGAAGGCGACACGCCGCGCGCGCCGGAAATCGTTTTCCAGCTCGGTGTTCCGGTGCTTGGAATTTGCTACGGCATGCAGACCATGGCCCAGCAACTGGGCGGCAAGGTCATGACCGCCGAGGCAGCAGGCAAGTCCCGTGAATTCGGATACTCCGAAGTTCGCGCCCACGGCCATACGGCACTGCTCAACGACATTGCCGACTTCTACAGCCCGGAAGGTCACGGCATGCTCAAGGTCTGGATGAGCCACGGTGATTCCGTCATGGAACTGCCAGCTGGTTTCGTCAAGATGGCGTCGACCGCGTCGTGCCCGATTGCCGCGATGGCTGACGAGAGCCGCAAGTTCTACGCCGTCCAGTTCCACCCGGAAGTGACGCATACCCACCAAGGGCGCGCCATTCTCGAACGTTTCGTGCACGGCATCTGCGGCTGCGGCACCGACTGGGTCATGGGCGACTACATCGCCGAAGCCGTCGATGCCATACCCAGCAAGGGCGCGCCATTCTCGAACGTTTCGTGCATGGCATCTGCGGCTGTGGCACCGACTGGGTCATGGGCGATTACATCGCCGAAGCCGTCGATGCCATCCAGCGCCAGGTTGGTGATGAAGAAGTCATCCTCGGCCTGTCCGGCGGCGTTGATTCCAGTGTTGCCGCGGCGCTCATCCACAAGGCCATCGGCGACCAGCTGACCTGCGTCTTCGTCGATCACGGCCTGCTGCGCCTGAACGAAGGTGACATGGTCATGGAAATGTTCGCCCGTAACCTGGGCGTCAAGGTCAACCGCGTCGATGCCGTCGATGCCTTCATGGGCAAGCTGGCCGGCGTCTCCGACCCGGAACAGAAGCGCAAGATTATCGGCAAGGAGTTCGTCGAGGTCTTCCAGTCCGAATCCAAGAAACTGAGCGCCGCCGAACGAGGGTGACATGGTCATGGAGATGTTCGCCCGTAACCTGGGCGTCAAGGTCATCCGCGTCGATGCGGTCGATGCCTTCATGGGCAAGCTGGCCGGCGTCTCCGACCCGGAACAGAAACGCAAGATTATCGGCAAGGAATTCGTCGAGGTCTTCCAGTCCGAATCCAAGAAGCTGAGCGCCGCCAAGTGGCTGGCGCAGGGCACCATCTACCCGGACGTGATCGAATCGGCTGGCAAGGGCAAGAAGGGCGCCCACACCATCAAGAGCCACCACAACGTTGGTGGCCTGCCGGAAGACATGCACCTCAAGCTGCTTGAGCCGCTGCGCGAACTGTTCAAGGATCAAGGACGAAGTCCGCGAACTCGGCGTCGCGCTCGGCTTGCCGCGCGAGATGGTCTATCGCCACCCCTTCCCCGGGCCGGGCCTCGGTGTGCGCATTCTTGGCGAGGTAACGCTGAAGGCGGCACATCTGCTGCAGCGTGCCGACGCCATCTTCATCGATGAACTGCGCGCGACGCACGCTACCGAGCGCGATGTGGCTTCCGGCGCCTGCACTGCTGCCGACATCGGCAAGAGCTGGTACGACCTGACCAGCCAGGCCTTTGCCGTCTTCCTGCCGGTCAAGAGTGTTGGCGTGATGGGCGACGGTCGTACCTACGAAAACGTCGTTGCCTTGCGCGCCGTGGTGACCAGCGATTTCATGACCGCCCATTGGGCGCACCTGCCGTATGAGTTGCTTGGCCGGGTCTCGAACCGGATCATCAACGAAGTGCGCGGCTTGAATCGTGTTGTCTATGACGTTTCGGGCAAGCCGCCAGCGACCATCGAGTGGGAATGATTCGATAGCGTTTCACACTGTCCCATAGCGGTTCATTTCTGATAAAGACCCTTTATAAAACAAGGGTCTTTTCTTTTATATCGTCTCATGTAGTATCTAGACATCCCATCATTTTTGTCGGTAGATGTGACGGTAGAATTATTGGTATATAGAACGGTGAACTGTCTACCGTCTTGATGATCTGACGGTAGACGTGAGTAATGGAGGTGAACGCAATGGCACTGACTGATGCGAAGCTCAAGAACCTCAAGCCACAGGAAAAGATCTATAAGGTTGCAGATCGTGACGGCATGTATGTGGTGGTGTGGCCAAAGGGGGTCATCGCCTTCCGTTATGACTACCGTTTAGCCAGTCGGCGCGAAACTCTTACCCTGGGCCAGTACGACGAGTTTCAAGCCAGCCGGCCCAAGCGTGATCCCGAGACCATCAAGTACGGGGATCCACTCTCGCTGGCCGATGCCCGCGAACTGCTGATGCGGGCCAAGAATGCTGTCAGCCGTGGTGAGTCACCGGCACGTGATAAGGCTGACGGTAAAAAGGGGCTTCGGGAATCGGGAACTTTTCAGACCTTTGCCGAAATCTGGTTGCGCGACGCCGGTTTGGCAGACAGTACAGCAGCGATGCGTAAGAGCATCCTTGATCGCGACGTGTTGCCTAAGTTAGGCAAACGCAAGCTGGAAGAAATTACGCCAAGCCAAGTGCTAGCTCTGTGCGAGAAGATCAAAGAACGTGGGGCGCCGGCCACGGCGGTACACGCCCGCGAAATCATCCAGCAAGTCTACCGTCACGCCATGTCCCGCGGCCTCAAGATTGAAAACCCAGCCGAGAGTGTCAAGGCTTCAGCCATTGCTACATTCAAGCCGCGTGAGCGGGCTTTGACGCCGGGGGAGATACAGACGTTTTTTTTCGTACTCGATACCGTCGGGACTTTGCCCACACTTAAACTCGGCATCAAGTTGGTCCTGCTAACCATGTGTCGCAAGGGTGAATTGTTGCAGGCGACCTGGAAGGAAGTTGATTTCGAGGCAGCCACCTGGACGGTTCCGGCCGAGCGCATGAAGGCTCGTCGGCCGCACGTCGTCTATTTGAGCCAACAAGCCCTTGATTTGCTCGTAGGGCTCAAGACTTGTGCCGGCAGTAGCCCATACCTGCTCCCCGGTCGATATGAGACGGATAAACCGATGAGCGATGCAACGCTCAATCGTGTGATTACTGCGGTAGTCGAGAAGGCACAAAAGGAGGGCCTTGATCTACCACACTTCTGCGTCCATGACCTACGCCGGACAGCTTCGACACTGTTGCATGAGGCCGGTTTTAATACCGACTGGATCGAGAAGTGCTTGGCGCACGAGCAGCGAGGCGTACGCGCCGTCTATAACAAGGCTGAGTACGCTGCTCAGCGCAGAGAAATGCTGCAAAATTGGGCCGATATGGTTGATGAATGGGTTGCTGGTGGTGCCAAATCGGTGCCATTGCGCACAGGTAGGAGCACGTAGCTTTTTAGCTGCCTTGCAGTGGCAAATGCATCGGCAGGGGGCTTTTCCATGTCCGAATAAGATCCACAATTTTCGGACACAGAGTCCCGTTGAGCGGCCCATCTACCCTTGGTGCTTCTTTGCGAGGGCCATAGCTTCGAGGCGAAGAGCCGTACGACCAGAGCGATTTCGTCTATCGGTTATCCACCGAAGAATATTCGGCCAGTCCTTTTCCCTGAAAGGAACGGAGTGAAATTTTTCTAGTTCGACTGCACGAAGAAGGTCAATTCCATACTCTTTGAAAACGAAAAGACCTGCGCGGCTCCAGGCCATATCCTTGATCTGGTGTACGGCGTTGATGGCATCCCGCTCTGTGGGTTGAGAAAGTAGGGCTCCGATGTACTTCCGAGCGACCTCAACGGCAACTTGAGCTTGTGAAATTCCATTGCCGTTACGCTTGCTTGGCAACGTCCTCAGATTTTCGATACGGCTTTTCAAGCAGAGTAATGGATGAAGGATATGAAGTTGTTGCCCCCGACCTTCTATCATGATGGCGCGTTTCTTTACTTCCGACTCGTCGAGGCCGATGACTACGCTCAGAATGTCGATCAGCAGCTTCTTTCCCTCAACGCCTTGATAGAGCAATGTCGCCAAGTTCGACGTATTGTCGTCCATAGTGGCAAGCCTAATCTCAGCTCCCAGTTCCTTGGCCAACAACTCAGCATCTCGATGTGTGCCAAGAAAGTCTGCATCTTGTGTCAGATACAAGGATTCCAACCTCGGCATAGGGATGTCGAAGTAATCCACCCAGAACGAGAGTGACTGGCCTCCGATGAGTATTACGGAGCCTGGGTTGGGTAACCGGGATAGTGCTGTGAAGAGGAGGTCAAGGTCTGGTGGAGTAAACCAGCCTAGATCCGAGGGGCTGCTAGTCTGCATGCAGCAAGCGGGCTATCTAACCCAGCGAACCACCTTGAACTGCGAAACGACACTCTTTGGGATAAGACGAGCTTGGTCAATCGCTTGCTCCTGAGACAAGCGCTGGTCTGCGGCACGGACAACAAAAGCCTCTTGCCGATCCTTCTTGGACAAGGCGTACCCGTTGTATGAACCCACGTGTGCGGACTTCAAAGCAAAACTCCTTCTGTTGATGGACTCTATAGTACGACAAACTTGACCAAGATTGCACACGTGAATGAGTCTTCAAGATAGCAGAACAAGTTCATTTTTACCGAGCAAAGGGGGTGTATCGAGTTCTGTTTGTTGATTGGTTTCATGTTCAGCAGTCAAAGTATCCGCTTTACACATTTGCTTTCGACCAAGAACGGTATTGCTTCTTAGAAAAAGATAGTTCCATATGAGATGCATTTTCGATGCCTTCTCTTGGTAGTGGAAATGTTAGCTGGATAGGTCGCCATAGGCTTGCAACCAGTGCCACCAGAGGTACTCTGAATTCAGGAGGCTGAGATGAGAAAACTCATTTTTATTGGATTCATTGGACTGGGTGCGCTGATCGGTTGTATCTCCGTTATGAATAGCGATTGGGGAACCCGCCTTGTGATGATGGGCGTTGGCGCACTTTTCGCGGCGCCCATTGGCGGGGCACTGGCCGGCATCGGAAAAAGCGGGCGATCCCTTGGGAGGGGCGAAAGTCTGTTACCAAGTGATGGCACTTCATCGAAAGATCTGGCGGCAAACTACTGGCGCGACGAAGGGCATTCACCGTTTGTGAAACCAGGAACCAGCGAGGGCGAAATGCATCGCTGGGATCGGGGCTCCGCCGGCTGATGACTTACGGTTTCTTGAGCAAGTCGTTCACCACCTCTTTGGCATTGTCGAATGTCGCTCCTGTATCTCTGCCTACCTGTTTACCCGATTGCACCAACAGCGATTTCTTCGATGCGAGTGTTCCGTCATCCGTCTTGATGATCTCAGCCTTGGCGTCGAAGTCAGCGCCGCGTGATGCAGCGTCTGAGCGAATTTGATTGCCGCGGGCATGAACGTCCTCTCGGATTGGTGATGATGCCGGTGCGCGCTCTCGAGATGGGGCGGCATTTCCAAAGCGTGAGATTCGATCCTGATTTGATTGATGCTGACCGATGATGTCGGGTGTCAGCGCAGTTTTGCCCTGTTCCTGTATATGTTGATCCCGAATCTTCCCAAAGGAAGCAGGTAGTGCCGTCCCGTCGGAAAACACCCGGTTCGGGCGCAGGGACTGCCGTGCCAATTCTGATTCCATCAAGGTATGGGCCGCCGCACTGTCGCCACCGTATTCCTCGGCATAGCGCATAAACATCTCAAGATTATGAGGGTCCTGTGCAATGTCGATGGAAATGGACTCGCCTTTTTCATAGGCCGAGGATACTCGCTCCGCAAAGCTGGTGCGTTCGGCAAGGCTTGCTTCGGCTCGTTCGGAGCGCGCGACAGTTGATCCGAGTCGGGACGATATTTCATGGGCGTCGCGGGAGTCGCTGGAGAGTGCATTCAAGAAACTGCTATCCCGGGATAACCGATCGCCAAATTGCTTGAATGCTACCAACTGCTCTCCGCTCATGCTGGCCAGCGCTTTCTGTTCCTGTGACGATAAACTCGACAAATAGGATTTCTCCGCACTTGCCCTCAACTGGCCTCCAGCGAAACCTGCGTTGACGCCGACATGCCCGGCTGCACCGAAAGCGATGCGTGCGACCTGTGCTTGGCTCAGTCCTGTATTTTCCGCGACACTCTTGGTAATTTGATTCATCTCGTTCAACGTTTCTCCCATTTGCTCGAAACTGCTGGACGTAGAGCCGCTGCTACTACGCGATGAGCGCAATTTGCTCAATCCTCGCGAGAATGCCTCTGACAGAATGGCTGAGCGTTCGGTATTGGCTGCGACACTCTCGTTTTGAGCTGCATCGACCTGCTTGCTGGCTTGGGCCACATCCTGCTCAGACACTCGCATCGAAACCATCCGGGAAGCAAACCCCTGATTGCGCAGTAGGCTGACGGCCGTACGCCCGGTCAGCGCATTCGACGAGAAAGTGTTTCCGGAGAGGTCGTTCTGCCAACTGCCCATGAACGCCGACGTACGGTTGGGTGCCAGTTGCATCTGGTCCATGCCGACGTTCCCCATCGAGACGTTACCAACGGTGGCGGCTGAGGTGCCGCCCGAGATCATCCCTTGTAGCCCCGACAAGCCACCGACCAGTGCAGTCCCGAAGTTTTCCATGCGCTTCAGGGCGGCCCAGGCAATGAAAGGAATGCTGATGGCGAGGTAACCGACGACGGCCTCCCCCGAGATTGCCCGCGAATAGATCGTGGACGCAGTTTGCAGTGCCAGCGATTTGCCCCCCGTTCCGAGGTCGGCCGCTGCGGCAAGGTCGTAGGCCGCATAGATCGAGGCCATGTAGTTCAGGATTGCATAGAGCGGCGGCCACAATTGAATCCAGATCAACACGGCCGCATAGCCTTTGAAGGCGAGCATTGTCTCCCGTCCGCTAGTGAGCAGCAGGAGCATCACAAAGAGCGGGAACATCGCATAGGTCACCGCCTCGACCACGTTTCTAAAAACGGGCAAAGCCTGTTCAGCTACCTTGCCGTAATTGAGCCAGGAAGCGTTCTGCTGGGCCACCGCCTGGGCGCGGCCGACCGCCAGCACCATCGCCGCCGGGTCGTTAACCTTCTGACCGACGATCTTGCTGGTGTCCTCAAGCGCGTTGAGCATGGCGTTCTGCCGGATGATGTCGGCCGCCGTCGCCGCCGCGCTGGCAATGCTGTTCTTTAGATAGGCCTGCTGAATCTGTCCGGCGATGGCCGCCGCAGCAGCGGCACCGGGCAAGGTCGGGTTGAGTTGAAAAGCCAGGCGCCCCTGGATGCGGCTGATCTGGGCCGGCAAGCGGCCATTGAGGCTCAGATAAACATTGGGGCAGGTATCGACGCCGACACTACCGCCAGCGCCAGTCAGCGTGCTGAAGCGCGCCGGATTGGGGGAGGCCATCAGCGGCCAGACATCGTCCGATGCAGAAAAGACTGCCGGATCGAGCGTGCCGTCGATCAGGTCGTAGGTCGTGCAATTGTGGATGAAGTTGATCAGGTCGGTGCGGAAGGCCGGGTCCTGGAAAACCACATTGCCGGTCTCCCGGATCAGCCGGTT
>OBID01000696.1_pt1 | contig 13011 bp, 14 predicted proteins | sample 1519781 | NCBI WGS metagenome assembly OBID01 (sample SAMEA3991478, study PRJEB22521) | metagenome | biome: anthropogenic terrestrial biome; feature: sewage plant; material: sludge | place: Sweden | collected 2012-09-26
TCTGGTTGACCGCCTAATTTTTTGACTGAATCACGCATAGCAGCAAGGTCAACAACTGCTGGTACACCAGTAAAGTCTTGCAGGATAACACGGCTAGGTTTAAAAGGAATTTCACCGGAATCAAGTGTCTTGCCATCATAGTTCTGTAACTTTTCAAGATGTTCTGATGTGAATTTGACACCATCAAAATTGCGGAGTATCCCTTCTGTTAGGATGCGCAATGAATAAGGTAGCGTCTCTATGTTTGCGATAGCAGATTGAATATCAAAATAGGTGTAATCAGTCCCATTAACCGTAAGCGTTTTCTTATAATTTTTCGATGTCATGCGTTCCTATCCTTTAGTTTTGTATATTTTTTAGTCGTCAACACACTTTCATAGGCCGGCCGAATAATTTTATTCATGTTAAGCATTTCTTCCATGCGGTGGGCACTCCAACCAACAATTCGCGCAATCGCAAATAAAGGCGTGTAAAGCTCCTCTGGAAGACCCAACATTTTGTAGACAAAGCCACTGTAGAAGTCAACATTGGCCGATACACCTTTATAGATGTTCCGCTCTTGGGCAATGACTTGCGGTGCGAGACGCTCAATTTTTTTATAAAAGTCATACTCGTTATGCAAGCCTTTTTCATCAGCCAATTCTTTAACGTAAGACTTGAGCACTTCAGCGCGAGGATCAGAAACCGAGTAAATGGCATGCCCCATCCCGTAAATCAAGCCTTGTTTGTCAAAGGCTTCCTTATTCAAAATTTTTCGCAAATACTCAGAGATTTCCGCTTCATCACAAGGATCATCAAGATTAGCCCAAATATCATCTAACATTTTAGACACCTGAATATTGGCACCACCATGCTTGGCCCCTTTTAAACTTGATAAAGAAGCGACAACTGAGGCGTAAGTATCCGTTCCAGAACTGGTCACAACGTGAGTCGTGAAGGTCGAGTTGTTCCCGCCACCATGTTCCATATGCAGAATCAACGCCAAGTCCAAAACCTTTGCTTCAATGTCTGTAAATTGTTTATCTGGTCTTAATAGACGCAAGATATTTTGCGCCGTCGTCAGGTTTTCATCTGGATAATGGATGTAAAGACTCTCACCATTTTCATAGTGATTATAAGCCTGATAGGCATAAATCGCCAGCAATGGAAAATTTGCGATCAAACAAAGCGATTGATCCAATACATTTTCTAGCGTCATCTCACTTGCCTTGCGATCAAAAGTTGCCAAACTCAAAATACTCCGGCTGATCGAATTCATGATATCACTAGAAGTCGCCTCCAGAATAATATCTCGCACAAAGTCTTCTGGTAACTGGCGTTTATCTGAAAGCACTTTGGTAAATGTTGTCAGTTCTTCTAACGTCGGTAGCTCACCAAAAAGGAGCAGGTAGGTAATCTCCTCAAACCCAAATCGATTTTCCGCTTTAAGATGCTTTGATATATCTTTGATATTAATCGCACGATACTCTAAGATACCTTGCATGGGCTCACCATCTTCATCAAAGGAATGGATGGCTGAAATATTGGTTAATCCCGCTAAAACACCCTTACCACTGACATCACGAAGCCCTTTTTTGACATCATATTCTTGATAAAATTCAAGTGGAATGATGGAATTTTTTTTAATCTTTTCTATATATTTATTCATGAAATGCGTCAACCTTTCGAATGAATCTTCTGAAAATTTTGATATTGCCTTATTATAATTTATTTTAAAGATATTTACAAGTTTTTATACCCATTTTATTTTCACTTTTATTTTAATAGTTCGTTTTTATATTCACAATTAAAAGGTAAGACTCATTCAAGTATTAAAGAAACTTCATCAGTGGGTCTGACGAAGTTGACTGGCAAGTTCTTTAATTTTTCTGAGGCGATGATTGACACCTGATTTACCTAAAGGTGTCGCTAATTTTTGTCCTAACTCAACGATTGTTGCATCTGGATTAGCCATTCTAGCAACTGCAAGTTCGCGTAAATTATCTGGCAATTTATCCTGACTTTGCAAAAATTTGATATCTTCAATTGCTGATTGGGCAGCATTGACGGTTTTACCAATATTAGCGGCTTCAAAATTGGTCTGACGATTAGCTGTGTTGCGCATCTCGCGGACAATCTTTGCATCTTCATACTTAAACCGTGCGGCATTTGCACCAATGAGACTGAGAAAATCTATAATCATCTCAGAATTTGATAGATAGGTGACCACTCTTGTTTTACGAGCAATCATCTTACTTCTGATGCCAAAGGTTTCAAGTAAATACTGCAAATCTGACGCATGTTCCTCATAATAAGAGGCAATTTCCAAATGGTATTTACCATTCTCAGGGTTTGTCACACTGCCACTGCTTAAAAAAGCCCCTCGCAAGTAGCCGATGGCTTTTTTTTCATCAAATTTGACGCTATCAGGGACGCCATGATCTAGCAAGAGACTATCTGCTAGTTCAAAGTGATCCAAAACCTCTGATACGTTATCTTTGATCTTCAAGGTGTAAACACGATTTTTAGACAAAGTGGTTTTTTGATGGGTTTTAATTTCAGATTTGATGGCGTATGCTTCTGATAGGGTAGCATAGATGAAACGTGCTGTTGTAGCGTTTTCAGTTGTCACAGAGAGTGTCAAACCATTTGAAATACCAAGCACGCCATTCATCCGAATGAGTGCAATGATAACCCCATCTGTCACTTTTAACTGGGTCAATTCCTTCTTAACATCTGCTGAAAAACTCATTGACTGCGACGCTCACTGATTCTCATGATTTCTTCTGTAACTGCATCTCCATTATGAAAAGCACCGCCATCTACTAACTTCAAGAAATTAGCGGAAATCACGCGCACGTCTTCTGCCTGTAGCCCATTGAAATCATGTGTTACTTGTACTAGGTACTCATCGAATTTATTTGAATTCATGTAAGCATCTGGCACTGCCTCAACATTAACTAAAACAGTATCAACAAATGGAACACCAACATGCTCGTGCAAGACTCTCACATGATCAGCATCTGTGAAGTTTTCTGTTTCCCCTCGTTGGGTCATAATATTACAAACATAGACGACTTGAGCCAAAGTTCTGACTAGCGCTTCACGTATTTCTGGAATGACGACATTAGGTAAAATAGATGTAAAAAGACTACCTGGCCCCATGACAATCATATCCGCGGTCATTATCGCATTAACGACATGGCGAGATGCTGTTGGTTGCTCATCATTAAAGGTATTGGTCACATAGACATGATCAATTGTCCCAGGGTAATCCGCAATCCGACTTTCACCAATGATTTCTGTTTTATCTTTAAAAACAGCATGTAAAGTCAGAGCTGATTCGCTAGAAGGCAAGATACGACCCTGGACATGGAAAAATTTGGATAATATTTTAAGGGCATTATAAGTCGAGCCTTGCATTTCAGAAACGCCAGCAATGACAAGATTGCCAATGGGATGGCCACTGAGCGGCCCATCCTCAGCACGAAAACGATATTGAAAAATCTGCCCATAGACCCGTGGCATATCACTCATGGCAACAAGTACATTGCGCAAATCACCTGGCGGTGCAATATCAAGCGTACCTCTCAGTTTACCTGAACTCCCACCGTCATCCGCAACTGTGACAATCGCCGTCAATTCAACATCTTCTTTTCTCAGCGAATCCAAAATGACTGGAATACCGGTCCCACCGCCAATGACAACTATTTTTTTCTTTCTCATGAGCGGTTCACCGTTTCCTTTCTTCTGTCTTTGTCACGATGACTGAGGTTAACCAACCAGCCATTAGCAGTCAATTCTTCCGAAATCCTTTTAGCAAAGGCGACACTCCGGTGTTGACCACCTGTACAACCAACGGCAATCATGAGAACCGATTTTCCTTCTTTTTCATAACCAGGAATAATCGGATTGAGCATGGTCATCAAGTTTTGATAGAAATCCTCTGATTCTGGCGCATCCATGACATAGTGATAAACGGCATCATCAAGTCCTGTTTGGTTACGCAGTTCTGGTACATAATGCGGATTAGGCAAGAATCTGACGTCAAACACTAAATCAGCATCCAATGGTAGACCATATTTAAAGCCAAAACTCATGACCTCAATTCTAAAGGCAGCTTTGGTATTTTCTGTCGCAAATTGTTGGATAATGAGTGAGCGCAGATTTCTAGGCGTTAACTCTGTCGTATCAATCACATTTTGTGAAAATGATTTTAAGGGGGATAACAGCTCACGTTCTCGCATGATACCATCCAAAACACGACCATCTTCTGCAAGAGGATGACTGCGACGCGTTTCTTTATAGCGCGCAACCAGTTCTTCGTCAGAACTATCCAAAAAGAGCAATCTAAAGTCAACTTGTGGATTATCTGAAAGGTCATTGACGATGTCAGATAAGGCGTCAAAAAAGCTACGGCTCCGCATGTCCACTACCATTGCGACTTTATCAATATCGCTACTTTCTGAGGTTGTCAATAAACTAATAAATTTTTCAATCAAATTAGCAGGCATATTATCAATCGTAAAGTAGCCCATGTCTTCAAAAGATTGGATGGCAACCGTTTTACCGGCTCCGCTCATCCCAGTGATAATCACTAAATTAATTTTTTGCATTTGAAAAACTCCTTTTCGTTTTGAGCAATAAAACAGACCAAAATGCTAAGTAAACCACGCCAAAAATCATGAAACACAGCATAAAATAGCGTTCTGGTAAGATATTAATAACTGGATCCGTTGCTGGATCAAACAGCCAAGTGGCATCTCGAAAAAATATTTGATGAAAAGTAATAAAGATTGACTCAAACCCACCAAATAACGCAATAACAGCGATAAATACTGGCACTATCAGACAGATTTTTATGCCTTGATAGAATTGGATGTAGCACTTTTTTTTGATAAAGACAAACGTAGGTAGGAGTAAGACAATTGTAAGGAAAAATGCTAATAGAAAGAGCTGTTTGACATCAGCAAAGTGTTTAAGTCCAGCCTGTGAGCTAGAAAAATCAGGCATATTTAACTTTTTAACTGCAGGATTCAGCAAGTAGCCCATCAAACGATTAAAATTATATCTAATCGTTTTTGAACCGAGATAAGTCAACTCCGGTAGTTTAAACACGTCAATCAGACGGTAAAATAAAGGCATCGCAGCAAGAATTGTCAGGGTCGCACTAGCTGCAATTGACCAAATAATCGTGAGTAAAAAGTGACCTTTAGCTTTCATAACTTACCACTCAAATTTCCCAGTCATCCAATGATGCAACGACATGCGTCGGGGCAATTGGTAGATTTGGCACTTCTTCTGCTTTGGTAAAGCCAGTCGTAACGAGCAAGGTATCAATATCATTATCAATACCGGCGCGAATATCCGTCAGGTAATTATCCCCCACCATCAAAAGATCACGTCTGGCAATCCCGATTCGTTCAACGGCTTTATTCATAATAATTGCGTTTGGTTTGCCGATAAAAATCGGTTTGACCCGAGTGGCAACTTCCAGTAATTTATTAATACTACCCGCACCCGGTAACAGACCACGCTCTGTCGGAATGTTCAAGTCAGGGTTGGTCCCGATAAACATAGCACCCTTGGCAATGGCAAGAGTTGCCAGGGTCAATTTCTCATAAGTTAAATCATTATCTAAGCCTACAACAACATAGGCTGGATTTTCAGTATCCCTTTGATAGCTACCATAAATCGCAGATTTGAGACCCGACTCACCAATGACATATGCAGTCTCGCCTTTTGCCATATCATCCATATATTCTAGTGTTGCTAAAGTTGCTGTATAGATGGTCTCTTCAGATGTCGTGATGCCAAATTTTTCTTGCAATCTCTCTTGGACTTGCGCCGGTGTTTTGGTCGTATTATTGGTCACAAATAAATGTGGGATATTTTTTTCCTGTAGCCGTTTGACAAATCGCGTTCCCGCTTCAATACGATCTTCCCCCAGATAGATCGTACCATCCAAATCAATTAAATAGCCTTTGTACTGTGTCATTTTATTTCTCTTTCCAAGTCATTTCAGCCTGTGCATGCTTACCTTCCGATACAATTTCGTGAAACGACTGCACCCCTACCAAGTCCACACGTGATGTCACAGTGGTGCCGTAAAGCACTTCCTTGCTATACTTCAACTGAATTTTCGACGGCACGTGGGTGCTCAAAAAATCATAACCTAAAACATCCGTCATCCAGTCAAAATACTTACTATTATTCACATGACCGTTTTGATCAATGTCGTTGAACCTCACATGATAACTCTTTTCAAGCGGCGTATCTGACAGGGCCGTGTATTTGTGGCCACGGATAATCTTTGAGATTTTATCAGACTGATAAGGGGCGACAATATCATCCTCAACATGGGCGACTTTTCGGCTACTAATATCAATCAATACAAAAGTCGAATTAACCGTTAATAAAGCGTCACCATTTTCAGCAAAGAAGACAAAATCTCGATAGCAGAAAAATTTATTGTATGACTTGGCAAAGGTTTCAATCGTAATCACTTCGCTAAACCTTGGCAGACGGTTAATGGTCACATCATATTCGACCACAACCCAAGCATAGTTATAGGTCTCTTTTAACCAATCATCGCTAATCCCAAGGCTATGGGATTGTTCCCCCGATAGTTGCAAGGCGATATTGAAAATACTAGGCAGTTTCATATTGCCGTTGGCATCAGTTTCATAATATGGGACAGTATATTTTTTCGTGTAAGTTAGCATACTCTTATTTTACCAAAAAAACGCCGAAATTGGCGTTTTAGTTATTTGATAGGTTCTCCATGATTAAAGAGTTTATTATAGTCTTCAATATTTGAGACGCGATTAAAATCTAGATCGCCTGCGAAGCCATTGAGACGGCCACGACTAGTATACTGATGCAAGTCATACTTAATCGTTGTATCAGGTGATGTATCCCAATAACCAGTATCGCCTCCATAGTGCGCTAACCAAATGCTATTATAGGGTGTCACGTCTAATTGATTAGCCGTAATAAACCAATCCTGTGTGTAAATACCGATATTTTTGGCGCCAAGTTTAATCAATTCATCTCGGAAAGCTTCAATACCTTGATTAAAATCACTTTTCATCGTCACTTCTTCAACATCTAGCCACCAATAAGTCGGTTTATATTTTTCTGCACGTTCATAAAATTCATTGGCTTCTTCACGCATTTCTTTTTCAGATTTACCATTGACATAGGCATAGACAGCAACTGGCACATTACGTTTTTGAAACTCTTGAATGTGTGTATCCATGGCTTTGTCTTTGCCATTTTGAAAAGCCGCATTATTTTTTTTCTTCATGCTAATGCCATGTTGCACACGGACAATAACGCCATTAACCTGTTGCGACAAAGTATCATAATCCATCTCTGACGGTAACTGCCAGCCAGAAATATCGATAATCGGTTTGTTGAGATCAACACCATTATTAAGCGTGACCTTAGTCACCGTACTGTCTTCAGCACTATCATCTTTTGCAATATTTAACTCAACAAAAAAGGCAGCAAGGGCAAGTGACAAAATGAGAGCCATCAAAATCCCTGGCGGCTTCAAATGTTTTCGCATCATATTCATTATTACATTATATCAAAAATCTCTAGTCATCGTCTAGTAAAAACGTCTCAAATACGTCATTACCAAGCATGAGTCCCTGTCGTGTCATGAAAATATGGTTACCTGATTTCTCCAGAAGTTGCTTTTCTATCAACTCTGTAACTGTTTGCCCATAGATCGCTTCAAAGTCTTGGTTGAATTTCTCAGAAAACTGCTCGGTATTGACCCCTGATTTCTTCCGTAGCCCCAAAAACAGTTCTTCTTCCATCTGTTCCTTGAGTGTGAGTTTTTCTTTGACGACTTGCTTATCCGCATGTTCCAAGTAATGGTGAATCGGCACATGATTCTTGTACCGCACACCGTCGACGTAGCCGCTCGCCCCAGCGCCGAAACCATAATACTCGGCGTTGTTCCAGTACATAAGATTATGCGCACTCTCGTAGCCGGCTTTACCGAAATTCGAGATTTCATAATGCTCGAAGCCTGTATCCTGCAAGCTGTCGATGATGTAGTTATACATCTCAAAATCCATATCTTCACTCGGCAAATCAAGCAGCCCACGACGCATCTTATTCATGAAAATGGTGTGGTTTTCAAGAATCAGAGAATACAGGGCAACGTGAGGCAGATCAAGGCTCAGGATATTAGCGACGTCTTGCTTCACATCAGCCATGGTCTGACCAGGTAGGGCGTAAATCAGATCGATTGTGATATTATCAAAGCCTGCTGCTTTAAGCTTCGCAACATTGTCAAAGACATCTTGGGCGTTATGACTGCGACCGATTTTCTTGAGTAGTTTATCATTGAAAGTCTGTACCCCAAGGGAAACTCGGTTGACATGGTTTTTCTTTAGGACCGCAATCTTCTCATCTGACAAATCGCCTGGATTAGCTTCTACTGTAAATTCTTGTAGCTCTGTCAGATCAAGATTTTGTGTCAAACCAGATAAGAGTCTGTCTAGCTGCTCAGAAGAAAGCGCTGTCGGTGTCCCACCCCCAATATAGAGGGTTTTGAGTGCTGTAATATTTTCAGCAGCAACTTCCGCTAAAAGTGCCGTAATATAATCATCTACGGGTTGATTTTTGATATAAACCTTAGCAAAGTCACAATAGTAACAAATTTGTGTACAAAATGGAATATGGACATAGGCTGAGGTTGGCTTGTGTTGCGCTGTTTTCATTAATTTTCTTTCATTTCTTCTTGGTTTAGAACAAGTCTATTGGTTCATTATGCTGTTTTTGGCCCGCTCTGTCAAGTTTAATCATCTTGTAGCTATCTCACTAAAATTTGAGCAATAAAAAACTCAAGTCCTCAGACTTGAGACTTGGTTCGTCGTGCTATTTAACGCCTAAAAATGTTCAGTTGTCAATACTCACGTGAAATTTTTTCATCGCTATCCATCTGTGCAATCAGACCCTCAACACCATCAAATTTAATCATACCACGAATCCGTTTTAGGAAGTAAACCGTAGCGGTTTCTCCGTAGATTTCATCCCGAAAATCAAAAATATTGACTTCAAGTGTCTGATGTTGACCACCAAAGGTATCATTGTAGCCAATAGATGCCATGCCACGGTAGCGTGTCCCCAAGACTTCAATATCAACAACATAAACGCCAATAGCTGGCAAATATTGATAATTTTTAGATTCAATATTGGCAGTTGGATAGCCGATGGTGCGGCCTCTGGCTTCACCATGGACGACAAGACCCGTCACTTCATAGTCATAGCCTAAAAGGTGATTAGCAAGACTCACATCGCCATCTAAAATCGCTTGACGCACTCGGGTTGATGAGATTTTTTCACCCGCATCTGATACTTGAGCGATTTGGTAAGATTCATAGTCAGAAAGTTGCGTAAGATCACCATGATCTGACCCAAACTGGTAGTCAAATCCGACAACAATCGCTGCAATATTTAATTTTTTGACATATTTTTGAACAAAATCATGGCTGGTTAACTTGGCAAAATGGCTAGTAAAATCAGTCAGATAGAGGAAATCAACCCCATTTTCTTCAAAAAGCGCCAAACGTTTATTGGGTGATGTCAGATGCTTGAGCAAATCTTCATTAAATTTTTTAAAAACGAGAATTGGACTTTCTGGAAATGTCAGCACTGAAATGCTAGCATTTTTCGACCGCTAATTCACGCGCCTTGTCAAACAAAGCCTGATGCCCACGATGTAAGCCGTCAAAATAACCTAAAACTAGGATAGTTGGTGCTGCATCAAGATTTTGTTCACTAAATTGATTGACTTTCATTTAATTACCTTCTTAGGTTTATAAAGTTGACCATCTCGTTGTTCTAGAATCGCAATGAGTTGCCCATTTTGCATGCCTGCAACAGTTCGATGTTCAGCTATAATCGTGACGAAACGGCCAAAGCCGATTTCTGAAACTTGCTCAGGTGTCAGCTCGACTTTTTCTAAATCAGAGACACCGTATTCGATAGGCAAGAACGCCTCGTCTAAACGATCCTCAGCTTTGAGTTGCTCTATTTCTGATAACTTAAAGGCCTTGTCGATGGTCAAGCCAGCTGATGCCGTCCGCTGCAGGTAAGACATATGACTGGCATAGCCAAGTTTAGCCCCCAAATCAACAGCCAGTGTTCTGACATAGGTACCCTTGCTACAAACAACACGGAAGTCAAAGTTAACAAGACCATTTGCCGCATCGAAAGTGGGCTCAGACGTTCTAGCAAACTCGGAAATCGTTACCTGCCGCTGCGGTCGCTCGATCGTCTCACCAGCGCGTGCATACTCATAGAGCTTGCGACCATTGACCTTGACCGCCGAATACATGGGTGGAATTTGCGTGATTTTGCCGACAAAGTCGGCCATGGCAGCATCAATCTCTGTGGTCGTTGGCACGTTTACAACGGGAGTAGAGGCGACCACTGTACCACTTGCGTCTTCTGTTTCAGTCGAAAAGCCTAGGGTCACTTGACCCTCATAGATCTTGCCAGCTTCCGTCATGTACTCAATCACGCGCGTCGCCTTGCCTACCGCAATCGGCAAGACGCCAGTCACGTCAGGATCTAAAGTCCCGCCATGACCTATTTTTTTCGTCTGCAAGATTTTGCGCAGCTTGAAAACGACATCATGACTGGTCATGCCTGCTTCTTTATAGATATTTAAAATTCCGTTTACTGTCATTTTGAGTCCTTGTTTAAATTAGCAAATTTCTCAGCCATGGTTGGATTTTTCTTGGTTAATTTCTTAACTGATACATCTTCTAGTTTGTTATTAGCCAAGCGTAGTTGATTTTCACTCGTTAAGAGTGCTTTTTTAACTTCTTCCATCCGTTTGATGGATTTATCAATCTCATCAATGGCCTTGGCGAAATTTTTGCTGGCTGAGTTATAATTCTTTTCAAAACCAGTTTTGAAGACATCTAAGTCCGCTTCAAAAGTCGTGATATCAATATTTTGCTCACGAATCAAGGCGATTTCTTGCTTGTAAGCCAATGAATTCATGGCAGCATTACGCAACAAACCAATCAACTGGATAAAGAAATTAGGACGTACCACATACATTTTAGCATATTCATGCGAAACATCCACGATGCCAGTGTTGAAATAATCATTATCGGCTTCTAGCATGGTCACTAGGACTGCGTACTCGCAGTTTTTTTCGTTGCGATCTTTGTCTAGTTCCTTATAAAAATCACGGTTTTTATGCTTGGTCGCCGTTTCATCGCCTTCATTTTTCATTTCAAACATGATGGAGATGATTTCATTGCCATAATCATCCAGTTCACGGTAGATGAAGTCGCCCTTGCTGCCTGTTCTGGCATCATTATCTTTTTCAAAATAAGCCTTTGGAAACATGGTGGCGCGCACTTTATTGAACTCATTTTCGGCAAAGTTCTCGAGACTTTCGCCAATGGCTTTAGTGGATTGCTGAGCCTTGAAGTTTTTGTAGAAATCCACTTCATCGTTTTTGGCCTTGAGTAAAATCTCGTACTCATTTTTAATGGCATTGGCTTTCAGTTCTTGCTCTTTTTCGGTTAACAAGAGTTCGTTTTTGACCGCATCCCGTTCTTTAGCAAGTTCCGCTAGGGCTTTTTCGTTTTCAGATACCGTTTTTTGTAGGGCGAGTTGTTTTTCGGACTCTAGCTGTTGTAACTGCGCTTTGAGTTCTGACAACTCAGTTTGGAGGGCAGATTTAGTTTGTTCTTCAATCAATTTTACTTCAGCAGACTTGGCATCTGATATACTCTTCTTCTCAAGCTCTGATTTTTCAAGCTGATTTTTAAGCTCAGAGACTTTAGCCTCAGCCTGAACTGCTAGTAATTCCTTTTCTTTTTCAAGCTGCGCATGAATTTCTTGCTCAAATTCCTGTGTACGAACTTGCGCCAAGATATCTGCAAAACCTGATGCATCAACCGTGAAAACTTCCCCACAATGTGGGCATTTGATTTGATTCATTTAAACTCCTTAACAGTCTACTTAATGCGTCAAGCGCCACTTGATAATATCACGTATCAAGTCTATATCAAAAGATTGATGATGGCCGAATTGAATGGTGCCTTTGCTCGTTTTATAAGGTGCCAAGCGCTCACCAAAAGCTATCATTACAGCATCATCAAACCCATTGCCTAGAATGCCACCTGGATAAAACCCAATGTGTTTTTTATAGGCTGCAAAACCACATAAATAATGATGATCTTGATAAAAGCAAGGCATTTTATAAGAAATCCGTTCGGTAACATCTGGTGCAACCTCATAAATAGTCTCATAAATTTGCTTTAGTCTGGCTGTAACCTCTGGTGACTGATTCACCATATACTCAAATACTTCTGGCGTCATGATATCTATCTCTCAATCTTTCTAGTCCCACCAATGCTGTTTGCTAGCTGGTCATTCACCGCATGATCTGCAAAATAAACGGTTAACCGATATTCATAACGGGTATACCAACTCACTAGAACCGCTTGTACCCGATACTATTTTGAATCAATCACTGTTGCACATCCTATCCTTTTAGATTGGCAATTCCCTCATAATTAGAGACTTTCTCAGTTTTTTTCAACCTTCTCAATCGGTGCCATTTGGGCCAGAAGGCGTTTTAAGCCAACTTCTGGGAAGGCGATTTTCAATTCCATGTTTGAACCGGTACCGGATACATCTAAGACCGTACCATCACCCCATTTTTTATGGTGAGCGGTGTCGCCGATGCTCCAGTTGCCAACTGTTTTATCAGTCGCGCCTTGTCTTGCTGAAACTGAGCCAACTGATGACACAGCGGATTTACGGCCTTTAATGGCATCGGCTAAGCTGACACCTGAGCCAAATTGACTTCTTGACGATGTGCTGGAAGATTTATAAGTGGCATTAAAGCTCGTATTAGCTTTTCTGGCTTGACCTGTATAAGTCAGCAAGTCATCGTCAATTTCACGCAAGAAACGCGACGGTTGATTATAGCTTGAGCGACCAAAGAGCATGCGTGAGCTGGCATTCGTGACATACAAG
>OBID01000700.1_pt1 | contig 12978 bp, 11 predicted proteins | sample 1519781 | NCBI WGS metagenome assembly OBID01 (sample SAMEA3991478, study PRJEB22521) | metagenome | biome: anthropogenic terrestrial biome; feature: sewage plant; material: sludge | place: Sweden | collected 2012-09-26
AGGGTAGTAATCACTTATAAAAATAAAAAGAAAGGAGTGTTATGCCTAATCCTACAACAAAGATTAAACGTGTGACTGTTAGAGCAGGCAAGAACTTCTTGGCCACTCAAAAAGCTGTACGAGTTCGTAAAGACGATCTTGGCTATGTGTCAAGACGTAATGATAGACTTGACAGCAAAAGAACCTTTAAAGTTGATAAAAAAGGGTATCAAGAAGCTAAAAAGAATTTTCATGACGTTTTAAATGCTTCATCTTCGTCTAGTCTTGATATTGCTTTAGCTAAAAATAATCTAGTCCATGCAAAAAGGAGAAAGATTGTTTCTAAAAAGATAAAGAAAACGGCTGTAAAACTAGACGGTGGAACAGTTAAATCTAGGACTGCTAAGAGTCTGAAGCGCTCTGCTCATATGAAAGCTAGATCATTGCTTGAAACAGGGTTTAAGGAAGATGAAACCCTTTCAGATGCCGTCAAAGCCCGTCAGGCCTTTAGAAAATTTGACTATACCAAATATCGACTCAAAGTTAATGCTAGGAGAGCCAGAAAAGTAGGGAGTTTCTCAGGCCGTTTAGCCTATAGTCTCAGTACCAGGACACTAAATCTAGTTAATGGTAGAGGTTTTGTCAGAACACCAGACGAGTATTCTAAAGCAAAGCAATTGGCCAACAGGTTAAGACTCAGTAAAATGCGTCTGAAGAAATCAAAAACAGGTCGTGCCTTTGGTTATACTTCTAAATTCATGAGGTTTTTGCTATCGCCTGCAATGAAATTTTTTGCTAATCCGTTATCAGTTTTTGGTATTGTGGGCGGATTGGTTTTTTTGTTCATGATTTCTGTCGTTATGTCTATTTTTAGTCTAACGACGACTTATCAATCGGAATTTGATTTAAGTGATAGTTGGAAATTGATGACACTTTATGATCGAGAACGGTCAGATGACAAAGTTGATTACTGGACTAATCTTGATGATGTAACACTATTTTTGAACGAGAAAAATGAAGATTATTCTCTGTGGGATAAAACGTATTATAAAGTGAACCATGATGATTTACTGACTAAAACTGGTCGTTACTCTGACTATATGAGTGTTTTGTGGGACAAGTTAAATGATGATACCAATGACATCAAGACAATGAAAGATGTTTATAGTAATAAAAAAAACTTGGACAATTTTGCATTTGACTCTGATGAACTAGATGAATTCAATGAAAAATTGGAAAATATCTCAGAAGAAGGCACTTACCCTGATTTGTTAGAGCTTGATAACCCGCTATACTCACAAAGTGATGTAAAATTTGACAATCCTTTGGAGATAGTGAAACGCTATGGCGCTGATACCAAAGATAGTTTTTTCAATGGTATGACGATACAGGCTAATGTAGGGCAAACTGTTTTGGCTTCACTTGATGGGACGGTCGAACTTGATAGAAATGGGACAACAGTTCGCATCTTTAAGGATAAAGACACTTATCTGTCCTACGTCAATATCAATGGTATACGAGTTAAAAATGGGCAAAAAATAGCTTCTGGGGATATTATTGGTACATTGTCAAAACAGAACTTGACAATCTATTACCGAAAAGTTAGAGATAAAGAAGATGATAAAAAGCCAGCGTTTTTAGTCAATAGTACGCTTAAAAAATTGAATACTGATGCAGGGTGGAGTTATGTTAATCCAGGCTTTTATTTTTCAAAAGTGCATTACTTACAAACAACAAGTGTCATGAGTGATTTATCTGGGGATATTGCGACTAAAGCTCGACAATTAAAACCAATCATTCTTAAATATTTCCCCCAAGCAACTGATAAAGGTATCGCAGGCGCATTAGGAAATTGGGCTGTAGAGTCAAATATTAATCCTAAGCGTGCTGAAGGCGACTATCTGTCTCCACCAATTGGAGCTAGCGCTTCAAGTTGGGACGATTTAACATGGCTGTCAATGAGTGGACCACAAATATATGATGGTAGATTTCCTAATATTCTTCATAGAGGCCTTGGTTTAGGTCAATGGACAGATACGTCTGACGGAGCTGTCAGACATACGGCACTTTTGAATTTTGCAAATTCAAAAAATAAAAAGTGGTATGATTTGGAACTTCAAATTGATTTCATGTTCAATGGAGATAGTCCAGGCTATCAGACAATTGCTAAATCAATTCTATCAAGCTCAGACAGCCCCTCAACGCTCGCTCAACGGTTTTTAATAAACTGGGAAGGAAATCCAGGGGACAAGTTAAAAGAGCGACAAAACGCATCAGAGCAGGTCTACAAAGCACTAACGACATCTTCAGCTACTTCAGGAAGTACTGACACCATACCCCAGGGATATGAGGATAAGGTTTCGCCAAAGCCGACTGATCAGGTTGCTTTAGGTAATAGTTATCCATTTGGCCAATGTACCTGGGGTGCTTACAACAGACTTGCTGAACTTGGCAAAAACAAGGTAAGTTCTTTTGAAGGTAATGGCGGTTTTTGGTGGCAAACAGCTCAAAACAGAGGGTTGCCAGTTCACAGAGGAAATCCAAAAGCACATGAAGCTATAAGTTTTCCTCCTGGAGCAGTTGGTTCAGACAAAACTTATGGTCACGTTGGTGTGGTCGAAGTCGTCAATCCAGATGGTAGTATTTTGGTCTCTGAAACAAATGCAGGCGGTGGTCTTAACGGTAAACGCACTTGGCGGATAATCTCTGCGACTGACGTTCTACAATGTTACTATATTGATTATAGTTAGAAATTAATGGAGAATTTACATGAAAATGGTTGATAAAAAGAAACTTAGGGGGATCATTGCAATCATTGCAATGATTGCTGTAGGGCTAAGCGGTGTTATTGGTTATGCAATTGGCAATAACAGGAACACTAAGACGACAGATAAGGTTGTTCTAAAAACCCAAAATAAAAAAATTGAACCTGATAAAAAAACAGAAACTAAAAAGCTCTCAGTTGAAGAAATTAAGAGCTTTTTAGTTGCATACTACACCAAAAAGGATTTAGAAGAAAATCGTAATAGATATAAGCCCTTTTTGACTGAAAGCATGTATAACGGGGTCGTAGCACAAGAAAATGAACCTGTAGCACAAACTTATAAAGGCTATGTGATCAATCAAAAATTTAGAGATGCGGATATTTACATTAATCCTGATAAAAATACTGTCCTTGTAAATGTTAACTACAGCTATACAGCAGTTGCGGACAAGTCCAAGCCAAAAGAGACAGCTCTCGACAATCAGCCCGCATCTGCGAGTCTTAAATTAACTTATCAATATATTAATCACAAGTATTTGATTAATAATATTGAACTTGCCAATTTCTCTACTGCATCAACAAGTAGTGATAATACAGGCTATGACGTGTCTGGCCAAAAAAGCCCTTATGACAGCGTTACTAATACCATTCAATCGTCAACTCAAACTAGCACGAGTCAAGCAGATACAAGTGAGGAGAAATAATCATGTCATCTAAAAAAGTAGATAGTTTAGAAAACAAAATTTCAAAACTTGAAATTGATGTAGAAAAGTCGACTGCTGCCTTAAAATTGGCAAAGGAAAAATTAGATACAACAAAAAAAGAGTTAGCTACAGCAAAATCTGATTATATATCAGAGCTTATGGCTTTGCATGGTGCTGAACCAAGTGACCTGCGTGAAATTTTAGATAGTTTCTATCGTTCTGAACCCACAAAGAAAAACGAGGTAGAAGATAATGTATAAATTTAAAGACAATATCAACTTTAAAGATCCAGGCAATGTGCAATCTATTGATGATCTCGTATCATTTATAGAACAGCATAATGATCGATGCAAAAAAAATGATGAACATGCTTATGTTACGATTTCTGAAGTATCCGAAAATGGCGAAATCCTTGCAGAAAAAGAGCTAACTTTTCCTTTTGATGCTTTGCCTGAAGCGGTTTTAGCAGATTTTTATCATGTAAAAAAAGGGTCTAGCTTCATTAACAAGGTAAAAAGTCTAATGAGTCAAAAAACACCAAAAAATCAAGTGATTGCTGAGACTCCTAATCCTTCAATGTCAGAACAAGAAAATAGGTTGCTTCCTGAAGAAGAAACAGTTGAGCCATCACGTGAAGTGATAAATGTTGCACCTGAAATTAGTGATAACACTCAGGAAGAGGATGAAATCATTTCAAATCTATCTGATCGTGATTTACAACCTGATTTAGTTACAGACCCTTCTGAGCACATTGATACTGATGCCGATCAAGACTCACTACCTGAAGCTGTTGATGCTTTTGAAGTTACTCATACAGGACTTGAAAGCGAAGTGCCTATTAGTGTCAATGAGGTAGATGGCTTTGATAATTTCAAAACTGAACTTGAAGCGGAATTTCACAGCAAAATCAAAGGTGTGATAGCCGAACAAGAAGTTGTTATTACTGAAAAGTACAATGAATTTAAGCGGTTTACTCCTAAAGATTTTGATGAATTAGATCAAGCACGTCATTTATTAGATGAATTGCTTGATTTAAAACAAAAATTGATTAATAGCATCAAGAAAGTCTGGTCTTGATATGGATAGTAAAGAAAGAGAGGCCAGTAAGCTAATTAAAGATGTTGTGTTTAAAACCGTCGGAGAACTTATTAACGCTATAGGTTTTTTAGCAGAACGTCTTGATGAAAACCACACGTACAATAAACGAAACAAAATGGTTAAGCTCAAAGGCGAGACCAAACTTTATAAACTGATTAATTCAAACTATAAACTTGACTCAAAAGTCCTAAATAGTTCAGTTGATTTTAATAAGCTGAAAAATTGGTTTAAAGAACGCAACCTTCCTTTTTCCGTTCATGAGTTAAAGAACGGAAATAAAGAATTCATTTTTCGTGTCAACGATCAAAAATTAGCGACAAGGGGTTTCAAGTTTTTGTTAGATGAACTAACAAAACGGCCTGAAAGATTTGCGAACGCTGTGTTAAAAAATCCAACCAAAATGACTTTAGATGAACGAATTGAACATGCCAAACAAGTCCAAAAATCTTATAAAAAAGTCAAGGGTAATATAAAGCAGAAAAGCAAAACCAACGTTAAAGCTGTGAAAAGGGGTACTAGATAATGAGTAAAGATAAAAACCTAGTCCCAATAGTTGTCATTGCTTCAATGTTTTTTTACCTTGGTCATTGGTGTTATAACCTTTGGCAAACTGCTGAAGGGATTTCCATTAATGAAAAATTTAATTGGATAAACACTCACATCAACAATTATACGGCTGTCTATAGTTTGGACGGCCGTTTTTCTTTGTACTCTATATCCTGCGGTCTAGCCTTATTCTTGATTGTGCTTATTATTTACGGGTCTACAAGAGATACTGGTGTCTATAGGCATGGAGAAGAGTACGGTTCAGCAAGATTTGCGACACTCAAAGAATATGCGCCCTATTCAGACCCTGACTTTTTCCAAAATATCATACTGAGTATGGATATTAGGCTGACCTATAATCGTGCTAAAAAATTCATACATGATAGGAACAAGATTGTTGTTGTCATTGGGGGTTCAGGTTCAGGTAAAAGCTACAGTATTCTATTACCAAACCTGATGCAAATGCAAGGATCATACCTGGTTATAGACCCTAAAGGGGTTCTTGCTCATACTACAGGGAAAATGTTCCTTGATGCAGGCTATAAGGTAAGAGTTTTTGATTTATTAAGCCTTTCAAACAGCCATAAATTTAACCCTTTCAAATACATTAATACTGATGCTGAATTGCGCTCAATGATTGAAGGTGTTATTTATGGGACAAATGATGCAAATGCCAAAAGTGACCAACCTTTTTGGTCAATGAGTGAAAAGCAAGTTTTGACTGCCTTGCTTGGTTATTTGCATTATAGTCGTGAGGAAGGTATGCCCTACGCAACACTTGAAGATGTGACTAAGTTAACACCGTATTTGAACGACAAGTATGATCAACCTGAAGAACCTGGTGTGCTAGATATTTTGTTTGAGGAACTTGAAGAAAAAATTGGTAGTAATAATCTTGCTATACAATCATGGAAAAGTTTTAATGCCAACTTCCAAGGCGAAACCAGAATAAATGTAACCAGTATGCCCACAACACGTTTCCAAGTGTTTAGCACACCAGAGGTAGCTGCTTTAACTTCTAGTGATGATATGGATATTGAAAAATGGGGGACTGAAAAATATGTTGTCTTTGTTAAAATCCCAGTATTTGAAAAGACATATAATTTTTTAGCAAATATTTTAGTAAGACAAGTGCTTAATACACTTGTCAAAGTTGCAGACAAAGACCATAGGGGGCAACTACCTAATCAAGTAAACCTATTATTAGATGAATTTGCAAGTGTCGGTAAATTGCCAAACATGAAAGAAGCGTTCACTAATCTGCGATCATATCGCATCTTTATCACTACATTTATACAGGAAATTGCGGGTATTAGTGAAGAACTCTATAAGTCTGAGTATAAGTCTATGATTTCAAATGCAGATAGTTTCGTATATTTAGGGGGAAATTCGCCTGATGATTGGAAATATATCAGCAAAGACTTAATGGGAACGCAAACAATTACACTAAAAAATCATTCAAATTCAAGAGGTCAGAGTAGTTCTTCGAGTGAGAGTGTTCAACGGTTAGGGAGAAGTCTAATGACTCCTGATGAAATTGGTGTACTTCCAAATGATGAGTCACTAGTCAGAATTAGGGGATTACGTTTCTATCGTGGCAAAAAATATGATTTGACACAGCACCCCAGGTTCAATCAAATTTCTGAAAGTGATCCATCAAAGTGGTGGGATTATCAAATCAATGAGGATAGTCAAGATGATTTATTATCCTCTATCAATCTTGATGATATTGAAGAAATTGATTTATCTAAACAGCCAGCATGATGAAAGGAAAAAATATGACTCAAAACTACTACATGTTTAATGGCGGTAAAATTGTTAGTGACAAACCTCTATTAACTGAATACCCCAAAAATTTCATTCATAATTTTTCTCCAGTAATTATTGAATATCCTTCAGAGATTTCTTGTCTGTTAGAAACAACAGAAGAACAAGAAATCAAGAAAAAATGGGGATACCCAATAGCAAAATATTTCTCGCCATTCATTCCACTAAATCAATTTTGTGGGACTGAAGATGTAACACTTAATTCATTTTATATCTGGACTAGTTATGATAAGGATAAACAAATTATTGAAAATCCATCAATGAAAATTGACCAGGCTATCTTACAAAAGCTACATATTAGAGATTAGCCACTAAAAATTTTGTCGCCAAAATATAAACCAGGAACAAAGCTGCAACTTTAAAAATGTGGCGACATTTAAAAACTGTCGCCATGTTATAGCACCGGCCATTGATCGACGTGCTGAAAATTTGGCGACAAAAAAAGAAAGGAGCATTTGATTGTCTAGTATAACTAAAAGAAAATACAAATCAATGAAGCGGGAAGTTGCTGAAGAAACTGCCACAGGCATTGGGTTTTTCGAAGGTATTTTAGACAAAATACCAAAAGACATTTTATTTGATGCCATTCGTGAAATGTCAGTCAATCAATGGATTGACGAAAAAACAAAATCTTCAGAAATCATGAACATGATTGTAACGGAGTCTATTCGCCTTATGACTTATCAAGAATTTAAAGAGGTAGCGCCCTACCTCTTTTCATATCCTCAAAAGCAAAGAGTACTTGACTCCAAATTGTTTGTCAAAATGATTGAAATAACCCAAGAACAATTTGATGATTTTCAGTCTGCAATCAGAGAATTAATGAAAATTAGGGAGAATAACATGAATGAAACCACATCATTTGATCACATCAAATCAACAGCGGAATGGCATGCTGAAGAAATAAAGAGACGTGAAGGAACTAGTTTTTTTGATGATACGTCTTTTTTCTCAACATCGCCACGTGATACAGCTATCGCTTCTGAAACTGATCGTTATCAAATATCCTCTGAAAAAGCTCAGCTAAAAAGCATAGCTGAAGCCCAAATAGCATATCTTAAAAGACAAGACCTTTGGTACGTTGGTGCAGTTGATTATTATGAATTTGGGTTTATGCCTGATGATTTGATAGATGCGTTATTGATCGACGGAAGTTTTGGAGATGAAAGTGATAGACATGAATTTGAAGATTATTATGGTTGGTTTAAGGGTGGCGGAGAAGCATCAAATACTTTGATTGCTATGCCTGGCACATCACTTGTAGACGATGTTTTTTTGAGTGATATTAATCTTATCAATGAATATGATGAAGAACTGGATATTAAAGAGATAAAAAAACTACTTGATAACCTGTCTAAATTTGAAGTTTCTCCCAATCCGCACCAGAAGCTCAAAAACAAACCCTTACGCACTCGTTAACCAAATTAGAAAGGAATTATTAGCAATATGGATAAAAACGCTATAAAGGCCAAATACGAGGCAGAAAAGGAAAGTCTTAAACAAAGGTCAATTAAAGATGTGGCCGAGTCCTTAGGCATGCAATTTGATGGCATTGAGTGGACAGAACATAGATCCTTTAAACTTGATTTTAAAAAAAATACCGCCACATGGTACTCAAATGACGAGACATGGAAAAATATGGACGTTTTCTCTCTTGTGATGCAAATGAGAAATGTTGAATTTAAGGAAGCCTATCAATACGTTAAAACTGGCGAGTTTGGCCAAATTGTCATGAGTAAAGCGCTCAAAGACCCTTTTGTTTATCATATTGAAAAGTATGAAGATGATAGTTTCAATGATGGCCGGGCTTTCCTGAATAGCAAAAGAATGCTATCTGATGCTACGATTGATTTTTTTATTGAGCAGGGAGTCTTATCTCAATCGACACGGCGCACAGATATATCTGAAGTTGACAGCATTAAAGGGCAGTATTATTACGATCCTGTAATTGTTTTTAAAACATTAGATCGCAATAGAAAAATCATAGGCACTAGCATGGTTGGTATAGACCCTAATCAAAGCATCTACGATTTGCCTGAAAAAAAAATCAAGCGAAAGCAAATAGCTTATAACTCAGACGGTCTTGGTGGCATCAATGTCTCAATTGGCACTCCTAATCGGATAGTAGTAACTGAAGCTCCGATTGATCTCATGAGTTATTATGAACTCAACAAAGACCGTTTAGACAATGTTATGCTTGTTGCCTTAGACGGTTCAACATCAAAAATACCAACTGTCAAAAGATACGTCTTGGATGTACTAACTGATAAAAAGTGGTCGTTAAATCCTGATAGAAGTAAATTGAACGATCAATTCAAGTTGTTTTTAGAAAATACAGATGTCTTTCAGCAAAGACCCGATTTAATCACTATAGCAGTCGATAATGATAAAGCTGGCCTAAAAATGATTGAGGAGTGCCAAAAGCAGAATATCCCTATCGTGGTTGATTTACCACCACTTCATGATGGCCAAACTAAAAATGATTGGAATGATGAATTGAAGTTTCTCAAAAACGGTAATGATTTAGAACCAAAAAAAGCTCTTGACCAAGGTCAAGAGCCTAACGTTAGGGGCGAGCATTCTCGCAATTCCGATTATTTAGAAGGCGAACCTTCAAGGACAGCATCACAGCCTGAGGAACAAACTGTTCCTCCTGATTTTCCTGCTAACGTTCAATTACATTTTAGCATAGCAGATAGTCAAAAGTCAATATATAAGCAGGGTTATCACTCAATCACAAAGTCTGAAGTAAATAGACTAAATCGCTTTGCGCTGTCTATCCAACAGACAGCAAAGTGGTATTTAGATAATCTAGCAGGAACGAATGTAAATTATCTTTATAAAGACGGCCATGATATTAAAGTCATGAGAACAGAATTTCGTCACGATAACTTTAGTCATTTGATTGGTATTGCTCCCATTGTGAATGGAGAAGAAAACACACCTGTACAAACACTTATTGATCTAGCTGAAGGAAAGGGAGAGTACGATAATCTTATGGTTTCCAATGCTATCAAAGATAAGATTATGGTTCTACCTCTATTGCCTGATATTGTTGAGTCGAAGTCTTTTGTCTTTGATGATCTCTCTAACATTGATAAATTTAGCAAAATTGATTTGTCAAAAGCTATCAAAACTGAAGATGAAGATTTACTACTTGCTTTTCGTGATGTTGACGGTGTTGGTTTCCCTGCATCAATAATGCGCATTAAAGGAAATCTAAAAACAAGCCTTCAAAATGACATTGAGGACAAAACAATTTTGGGTGTATTCCGTGAAAAGAACGGAAAAATAAACATGCTATCAGTTAATGATGATTTAATCCAAGACAATGGCAGGGAGCTGAAAACTTTCTTAACAAATAATCAATTTGAAAAAGTAAACGAGGATATTATGGATAAAAATATAAACAAAGTGACACCTGAACCAACAGCATCTTCTGATCAAAATATTGTTGATGCTATTAATTCCAAAGACACTAAAGCACTATCTGAACACTTAAAAAATGGTATCAATCAATATTTAGATAGCAGTCAATATAAATTATTTTTAGATGCCATGAGTAAATTTCACAGGTACTCATATAAAAACATTCAATTAATTTTAGCACAAAATAAGAATGCTACACTCATTGCTAGTTTTAATAAATGGAAAAAAGAATTTGAACGGTCAGTTTTAAAAGGGTCAAAAGCTCTTAAAATTTGGGCACCAATTTCATATAAAGCCAAAGATAAAGATGGAAAAGAATTACTTGATAAAAATGGTAAACCGATTATCAAAGAAGGTTTTAAACTTGTTCCAGTCTTTGATGTCAGCCAAACAGACGGCAAAGAAATTCCAAAACAAATTTATGAACTTGAAGAAAAAATGCCTAGAGATGATTTTGTAAAACTATATAAATCAATTGTGGCGACTTCTCCAGTTCCTATTAAAGCAATTGACCCTGAATTATATAAGGGTGTCAATGGTTTCTATGTACCAGAAGAAAAATACATTGGCATCTCAAAAGGCATGAGTGCTGATCATACAATTAAGACACTAATCCATGAGATCACTCATGCTACTTTACACACAAACTCTCAAGCAAGATTTGGCGATAATGTTTATCGAAAACAAGAGTTTGAAGCTGAGAGTGTGGCCTATATTGTATCAAAACACTTTGGCATTAACAGCTCCGATTATAGTTTTGGTTATCTTGCAAGTTGGACGAGACAAGGCCATGATATTAAACAATTTGAAAAATCCTTGTCGACAATCCAGTCACAAGCTAGAGAGTTGATCAATAAAATTGACAACTCTCTCAGTCAAATTCAATCTCAAAATCAAACATCTGAACACACGGTTGATAAGAAAATTTCAAAGGCACTTGAAACTCAAAAAGGGTTCAGTCAAGAAATAAAAAAAGAACAAGCCGTGAACAGAACATCAATGAAAAGATAAACAGGCTTTCAAATCGTTCACGGCAAACTAAACAAACGAAAACTGAGGTAGAAAAAAATGACGACTAACAAAACACAAGATATGATTGCTTTACTTTTACAATCTGCGCTAGATGATCCCTTTTCATCACAACCAATTTTACTTAATACATTTCAAGATTTAACAAAAATTCAGTTTGAAAGCGAACTTAAAATTTTGGCCAAAGAAACAAAATCATTAGCTCTCAATGTTTCAGATTATTATAAAGAGATGCTTTCAAATTTTGAAAAAATCTCAAATGATGATTTCAAAAATATGCGTGATGAAATCATCAGTATCTATCAAAAATAAATCAAAAGGGGATTGGGGAAACCCCAAAAATTTAACAGCTTATCTAATCAGAGTCGGGTAGACTTTGTTTAGATAAGCTGTTAAAAATCGCATGTGAGGCCTCACATGCTCTGCTCGCCAGTATGGGAGTCGTGTTTTCCGACTCCTGTATTCGCAGAATACACATCATACTGAGATCGCATTTTTTTAGTGAGGAGCAGTCCTCTTTTTTTTGTTTTAGTTTTTCATTCTGTCTAAAGACTCTTGCTTAATTCTTTCAAGCTCTTTTATGCTTTCTGGAGTAGTTTCGTTTTTATAATCAGGGTCATACCAATCTGGAGTTTTACTGCCGGGAGGTACGTTTTTATTTTTCTCTGCATTATCAAACTTATCGTCCAGCCATTTTTGAGTGCTTTCTTTTTGGAATGTAAACTCATACCCCAAAAGTTGATTGCCTCGACGTCGTGATTTGATTTTGTGAATTTTCAAACCTTTAAAAATCGAGGGGAGCTCTTTCATTACTTGATTTAACACTCGATTATCAATATTTGATGCTTGATAGCTTTCAGGAATGCTTAGCAGAGATTTAAAATCTTCAAGACTAACCTTCCAAAAGCCTGTCTTACGATATTGTTTTAGAAAACGATAGACCGTTTTAGAATAAACTGATTTCAGAGTAGCGAACTCAAAGAACTCGAATTGTGTCCAGTTTCCAGTATCGATGTTTAGCTTGTTTAGGATATATTCCATTTCTTCAGAAACTCGAACAGTAACAATCTGTTCATCAAGTTTAACTGAGAATTTTCGAAACAAGGGCATAGCCTCAAAAACATTGTCCTCCATGTTGAAATAAACTAATTGAGATATTTTTTTGGTCACTGCAATCATTGTTTTATTCCAACGCTGGGGCTGTGTTCTATCAAATTCTACATACTCACGCAAATCATAAGTATCAAATTTTAACTCTTTACAACCCTCATCACGAACTTGTGTCAATATCGCAAACAAGAAATTCATTTCTTCCGCAGTCCATTTGCCTATAGAGAGTGTATTCATCTCGTTTTTATATCGCGTTACTTCTTTCAAAAGTACCTCCTGTATATTTTGTTACTTAAATTCTATCATATTCTTTTATAAATATCAATATTTTTTTTGTTACTTTATCTCGACAATTTGTTACTTTTATCTCGACAATTTGTTACTTTTATCTCGACAATTTGTTACTTATAAGGTGCCCTACAGCCAGTTATACCAGTCATCCCCAGCCCCCTAAAAGAACTAAAAAGATTTATAAAAGATTAATAAAAGAGT
>OBID01000702.1_pt1 | contig 12954 bp, 11 predicted proteins | sample 1519781 | NCBI WGS metagenome assembly OBID01 (sample SAMEA3991478, study PRJEB22521) | metagenome | biome: anthropogenic terrestrial biome; feature: sewage plant; material: sludge | place: Sweden | collected 2012-09-26
GGCCGGGTAGGATTGTGCTGCTCCTCTGTTTACTGGGCGGGTCTTTCGGCACGCTCCCTGCCGTGTTGGCTGAGGAGACGGCAGTGGAACTCAATAGTCCGGAGGTCCTACGGCAGGTTCTCGAACAGCAGATGGGCAAACGGGTGAAGATCAAGCTGCTCTCCGGGCAGGATCTCGATGGGAAGGTGGCCAGGGTCGGAACGCAGGCGGTGGTGCTCAGTGAGCTGGGCGGAATGGAATTCTTCGATGCCACTCTGCGGCTCGACCAAGTGGCCGCTGTGGTCGTGAAGACCCGGTCGAAATAGCGCCCTGCTACCTGCTTCCGGTTTTCCGACAGCCGGGGAATCGGGCTTCACCAGGTGAGGCCTCCATTCTCCAGTTGCGTCCGGACATCCAGACTCTCCATACTATTCCCCATGCGAGACACCCTTCCGACCGAGATGGAAACAAGCGCCGGCGATCCGCGCAAGGCCCTGCTGCAGGTTGCCGAAGCAATCTCTCTACACAGAGACCTCCCGGCCCTGTTTCGAGACCTCGCGCAACGGCTGCCCGCTGTCGCCCCTTTCGATTTCATCGGCCTGGTGCTGCACGATCCGGCGAAGCAGGTCATGAAGGTGCATGTGCTTGAAACGGTTGAGGCGCGGGGGGTGACGAACCGACTGGACGGCATGGAAATCCCGATGGAGGAGTCCGCCAGCGGCTGGGTCTGGTCGCATCAGCAGCCGTTGATGATCCCGTCGCTGGCCGATGAAACGCGGTACAAGCTAGGGCTCGGCGCGCTCCGGAGCATCGGCGTGCAATCGCTCTGTTTCTGCCCTCTCACCACGGCGATGCGGCGTCTCGGCGCGATCGGATTCGGCAGTCTGAGAACCTCCGCGTTCGGTGACGCCGATGTGGAGTTTCTCAACCAGGTCGCCAAACTGGTCGCAGTCGCCGTGGACAATGTGCTGCATCACCAGGCCTTGAGCGACGAGCGCGATCGGCTGCAACTGCTGCTGGACGTGACAGAATCGATCGCCTCCCATCGTGACCTCACCCGACTGCTTGAGGATTTGGCCGGACGGTTGCCCCAACTCGTGCCGTTCGATTTCATCAATGCGGTGCTCCATGACCCCGCGACAGACAAGATGCGCTTATGGCTGCTGGTGACCTCGGAGCCCTCGACCATTCGTCCCGGGCTCGAAACTCCGATCGAGGAATCGCCCGGCGGCTTGGTGTGGAAAACCCAGCAACCGCTGACGGTTCATGACGTTGCGCAGGAAGATCGCTTTCCCGGATTGATGACGCTGTTTCGCGAGAACGGGGTACGGGCGTTTTGTGTCGTGCCGCTCACGACGGCGCATCGCCGGTTGGGCGCCATGGGGTTCGGCAGTCTCCAGCCGCGGGTCTATGAGAAACGTGAGATCGCCCTCATGCAGCAGGTGGCCAAACAGGTGGCGGTGGCCCTGGACAATGCGCTCAACGGCGAGACGGCCTTGACCTATCAGGGGCAGCTGACGCGGGAACGCGATCGCCAGCGCCTGTTGCTCGAGGTCAACAATGCGGTGGTGTCCCACCTGGACCTGGATCAACTGTTTCCAGCGGTCAGCGCCTGTCTGCGTCGGGTGATTCAACACGATGGTTCCAGCCTGCTCCTCTGCAATGACGAGACAGGGCAATGGCGCATCCACGTTCTGGATTTCGACCGAAACGAAAGCTTTATCGAAGAAGGACGGATCGAAGAGAGCCCACGCTCTCCCTCGTGCCAGGCGATCACGACCGGCCAGGCGGCCGTGTTCGGTGAAGACGAGCTCAGGGAGATGGCAGAGTCTTCACCCATCGCACAGGAGCTCCTGGACTTTGGCGCCAAGTCGTTCTGCTCCTTACCGCTCCTGTCGCACCATCGCACCCTCGGGGCTTTGAACGTCTGTCGGCGCGGTGAGGGAGGCTTCAGCCCGGAGGACGTGCAGCTCCTGGCCCAGGTCGCGCAGCAAGTTGCGATTGCGGTGGAGAACGCGCTCGCGTTCCGGGAGATTGCCGCGCTCAAGGATAAGCTCGCCAAAGAAAAGGTCTATCTCGAGGAAGAAATTCAGACGGCGTACAACTTCGAGGAGATCGTCGGCGACAGTCGCGCCCTGAAGCAGGTGCTCAAACAGGTTCAGACAGTCGCGACCACCGGTTCTACCGTGTTGATACTCGGTGAAACGGGCAGCGGGAAGGAGTTGATCGCGAGGGCCTTGCACAATCTCAGCGATCGAAGGGAACGGACCTTCGTGAAACTCAATTGTGCCGCGATTCCCACCGGGCTGCTGGAGAGCGAGCTGTTCGGTCACGAAAAGGGAGCCTTTACCGGGGCCATCGCGACGAAGATCGGGCGATTCGAGTTGGCCGACGGCGGGACCATCTTCCTGGATGAAGTGGGGGAGATCCCGCTGGAGCTTCAGGTGAAGCTCTTGCGGGTGTTGCAGGAACAGGAGTTCGAGCGGTTGGGCAGCACCAGAACCATTCGTGTCAATGTCCGGGTGATCGCCGCGACCAATCGGGATCTTGGCCAGATGGTGGAGGAGCAGAAGTTTCGCAGCGATCTCTACTATCGGCTGAAAGTGTTCCCGATGACCGTGCCGCCGTTGCGCGAACGGGCGGAGGATGTGCCCTTGCTGGTTCGCCATTTCGTCCAGAAGTTCGCCGCACGCATGAAGCGGCGGATCGAAACCGTTCCGGCTGAGGCCATGAAAGCGCTTCAGGGCTATTCCTGGCCCGGCAATGTGCGGGAGCTGGAAAATTACATCGAACGGGCGGTGATCCTGTCCTCCGGCTCGGAGCTGTTCGTCTCCACCGCGGAACTGAAACGCACTGCCCCGGTGGGGAACGGATCGGCCACGACGCTGGAGGACGCCGAGCGCGAGCACATTCTCAAGGCGCTGAGAGAGACGAACTGGGTTATCGGCGGCGACGCCGGGGCTGCGGCCCGTTTGGGAATGAAGCGAACCACTCTCCAGTCTAAAATGCAGAAGCTCGGCATCGAGCGCCCGCGGTAGCGCCGATCTTTCGACAGCTGCCGACATCTCGGCAGTCACTCCTTCGGCACCGCATTCTCATTGTCTTCGACACCGTCGCTCCTCACTGCGTAACTCCCCGTCCTGCAAGCAGTCTCTCTGCAAGTCACGAGTTCCACATCGCTGGAACGGTCCATGCTTTCTCCGACTGATATCCGAGCATGACGCAGTCTTCATTTCAATGCGATGAGAGGAGCGTCCCATGTCATCCATAAAGAACCGACGGTTTGTCTCCATGGCTACTGCTGCAACGTCGAGTCGGGCGAACTGCCGCCACGGACAGGCCGATCGAGTCGCGGGACCGGTTCGCACCGTGGTCGACGACAGTGGATCACTGGCAATCACCGCTTGGACCTGCGCCGCCTGCGGCAACCTCATTGAGGAACTCCATCTCCTCTCGCGGGATGGGACGGCTCGGCCCTATCCAATTCGCCATGCCGTTGTTCCCCTGGTGCAAACCAGGCGGCTTGCTGCTTTGCCGGTCTGGAGGTAAGCCGCGGGTATGGTCATGACGAGAAGCACGGTTGTCGAAACAGGGAGATTGGGGTGACGTGATGGAATCCTTAACGAACATGTTGGCTCAGCACGGAGCACTCGTCCTGTTCGCCGTTGTGTTTGCCGAGCAAGTCGGACTGCCCTTCCCGGCGCTGCCGCTCCTGGTGGCGGGAGGGGTGTTGGTCGGCACCGGCCATCTGGCCTGGAGCAGTGCGCTCGGTGCGGCGATCCTTGCCACGCTGATGGCGGACGCGATCTGGTACCTGGCGGGACAATGGCGCGGCCGTCCCGTCCTCAGTCTGCTCTGCCGGATCGCGTTGGAACCGGATGCCTGCGTCCGGCGCACGGAGGACTTTTTTCTGCGTCACGGACCGAAGTCGTTGATCGTGGCGAAATTCATTCCCGGGTTGAGTACGATCGCCCCTCCGCTCGCCGGCATCGTCGGGCTGAGTGTGCCCCTGTTCCTGCTCTATGACACGCTCGGTGCGTTGTTATGGGCGGGATCTGGATTGGAGTTCGGCTATGCGTTCAGCGGTCAGATCGAGCAGGCCTTCGCCTATTCGGAGCAGGTGATGCCTGCCTTGCTGCTCACAATGGTGTTTCTACTGGCCGGCTTCGTATCCCTTAAAGCCTGGCATCGGCACCGGCAGCTTCGCCTGGTGCCGCGCATGACGGTGGCAGAGCTCGCGGAGAAGCTGACGGCGGCTGAACCGCCGGTGCTGATCGATGTCCGACCGCGCGCGAGGGCGGAGGCGGAACCGGGCATTCCCACGGCGGTGCTGATGTCGTTGGATGAATTGGCCCGGCGTTATCAGGAATTCCCGCGCCATCTCGACGTGGTCGTCTACTGCGGGTGTCCGGCGGATGTGGCCAGCGCTCAAGGTGCGCTCCTGTTGCAGAAGAAGGGGTTCACTCGCGTGTGGCCGCTGGCCGGTGGCATCGAGGCCTGGCGGGCAACCGTGACTCAGAACGCAGTTACGGAGAGGGCTCTTGAACGTCAAACTGTTGCAGCCTGACCGGTGGAATGACAGGCTGACAACAGGTTCAGGGAGGAGAAGATGGAATTGAAAATACCGACTCCCGAACAGGCGTACTGGGGACTGCGTGCGATGAAAGCCGTGGCCCTGGCCGACGGCACGCTCAACGATTCCGAATGGCAGGTCATGGCAGCGGTCCAGCGGGTGTTCGGCACGCATCATCAGACGGAAGAACTGGAACCGATTACTCCGGAAGAGTTGGCCGTGGCGCTTCCCGATCCGCAAATCAGACGTCAGTTGGTCAACGGGCTGGTCGTGATGTCGCTGATCGATCGCGAGGTCACGCCGCAAGAGGCCGATCTCGTCGAACGGTTTGCTGCGGCCCTCCAGGTCACGGCGCCCGAGGTCACGAATCTTCGTCATGTCGTCAAGCGAGAGTTGTTTCATTTGCGTCTCGACCTGGCCCGGCGCTTCTGGCTCAGGGAAAAGGTGGCCGAGATTTGGAAGCAGGAAGGACTGCGGGGGCTCGCAAAATTCGCTGCCGGCATGATCGGCAAGTATGAAGATGCGACCGTCGCAGCTCGTTACCAGGCCTTGGAGCAGTATCCGGCCGGGTCGTTGGGGAGGAGTTACTGGGAATATTGCCGGAAGAACGGCTTCGCGTTCCCGGGAGAGAAAGGGGGCGCGCCCGAATCCATTCTGTTTCACGATTGTGCCCACATCTTGTCCGGCTACGGCACGGCGCCCGAGGAGGAAGTTCAAGTGGCCTGCTTCAGTGCAGGCTTTCAACGGCGTGATCCGTTCCTCTTCGTGTTTTTTGTGCTGCTCCAGTTTCACGTCGGTATCCGTATGACGCCGATTACTGCGGCCAGAACCGGGTTCTTCGATCCGGAGAAGGCCTTGATCGCCATGCGTCGCGGCGCGGCGATGAATGTGGACCTCAACCATGGCTGGGACTATTGGCCGGTGATGGGTGAACAGGTTGAGGAGCTACGGCGTCGATACAACATTCTGCCTATCGAGGCATTCCGCACGAGGACTGAGAGTGAATAGGAGCAGGTACGCTGACATCAGACGTCCCCTCAGTCTGCAAGTTTGTGAGTCGGTTGGACGCTGCCGTTATTTCGGCAGATGCCGAATGGCAGGCAGGCGGACTTCGTCATCCACCTCAGCCATGAACGAAGCACGGGCGGACGGGAGAATATTTTCTCCATTCGACTGCGCACTTAGATTGGAATGCGTCCGATGGCGAGACAGGAACAGTCGTTGCTATTTACAGAGGAACGAATTCTTGTGATGGAACGGGAGAGTCTCAGGTCCATCTGCAACCTGCCGGGAGGGCAACTGTCATGAATCGTCGAAGTTGGATCGGGTCTTCGTTGCTGCTCCTGACCGTGGCGGCGGCCGGTGTGGGCCTGGCTGCGTGGAAGTACGGCAGCATCCAAGCGAACGCGGCGGCCTCTGCGAACCAGCCCGAACCGATGGAATCGGTGTCGGTCTCCGTCGCCAGGGATGTCGAGCATCATCAGACGGCCACTTCGATCGGCACCGTGCTGGCGTTGCGCTCGATCACGCTGCGGAACGAACTGGCCGGCACCGTCAGCCAGGTCAAGTTTGTGCCCGGCCAGACGGTCGAGGCCGGGGCCGTGCTCGTGGCGCTCGATGTGTCGGTGGAAGAAGCGGACTTGCGGGCCCAACAGGCCCAGGCGGTTCTGGCGAAGACCGTGCTGGATCGTCGGCGGGCGTTGACCCAAGACCAAGCCGCGGCTCAGGAGGAAGTCGATCGGGCCCGCGCAGACCTCGATGTCGCGCATGCCCAGATGGCGCGCACGAAGGCCTTGATCGCCCGCAAGACGATCCGTGCCCCGTTCCGCGCCCGTGTGGGATTGGCCGACGTGCATCCCGGGCAATATCTCAACGAAGGCACGCAACTGACGACGCTGCAGGGCATCGATGAGGCGGTCCATGTGGACTTTGCGGTTCCGCAGCACGTCGCGCTCGGATTGCGGCAAGGGGCGACCGTCGAGGTCTTCACCGGTGACTCCTCCCCAGTGGCCGCCAGGATTGTGGCGATCGATGCCCGCATCGACCCCGCCACGCGCAACACCATGGTACGTGCCAGGGTCGAGCATTCCGCCACCATGCCGGCTCCCGGAGCGGCCGTGCGGATCAGGGTGCCGGTGGGATTGGCGCGCAAGGCTGTGGCGGTTCCGGTGAATGCGTTGAAAAAGGGTCCGGGTGGCGATCAGGTATTTGTCATCGAGCCGGACCGCGAGAATAAACAGCGTGCGCATGTGCGCCAGGTCGAAAGCGGGACGATGCTCGGTGACGACATCGTCATCTATAGCGGTCTGAACGCCGGCGAGCGGGTGGCCGCGTCGGGGGCGTTCAAGTTGCGTGACGGCGTGCTCGTCGTCGCCGCCGGCGAGCCGGCGCGTACACCGGAACCGGAACACCTTCTCAGCCAACAGTAAGTCAGGGGAGCAGGCCCATGCGTTCATTTACCGACATCTTCATCAAGCACCCCGTGCTGGCCGTGGTCGTGAACCTCGTGATCGTCCTCGTGGGCTGGCGGGCGCTGACGACGCTGCCGGTGCAACAGTATCCGAAGATCGAGAGCTCTTCGATCATCATCACGACGGTCTATTACGGAGCAGCAGCAGAGACGGTGCGGGGGTTTCTCACCACGCCGATCGAGCGAGTCGTGTCGGCGATCAGCGGGGTGGATTATCTCGAATCCACGAGTCGCGCCGGCGTCAGCACCGTGACGGTGCATTTGAAGCTGAACCACAACAGCACGGCGGCACTCGCTGAAGTGACGGCGCGGTTGCAACAGGTCCGGTCGGAGCTGCCGGCTGAGGCGGAACCTCCGGCGGTGGAAGTGCAGCGTGCCGACCGCCCCTATGCGTCGTTTTATCTCAGTTTCACGTCTCCGGAGCGGACCGTGCCGGCGCTGACGGATTGGCTGTTGCGAACCCTGCAGCCGCAACTGGCCACCCTGACCGGGGTGCAACGCGTCACGATTGAAGGCGGGCGGCAGATTGCCATGCGTGTGTGGATCGATCCCGATCGCCTTGCGGCCTACAACCTCTCTCCCGGCGATGTGCAGGCCGCGTTGCGCCGCAACAATTATCTGGCCGCCGTCGGCCGGACCAAGGGCAACCTCGTGCAGGTGAATCTGCTCGCAAATACCGACCTGCGTTCCGTGAACGAGTTTCAGGAACTCATCGTGGCGGACCGTGGCGGCGCCATCGTGCGGCTCCGGGATGTGGCGCGAGTGGAAAAAGGCGCTGAAGAAGCGGAGATGGTGGCGAAGTACAACCGCCTGGAGGGGGTGTACCTCGGGGTCTGGCCCCTGGTCGGCTCCAACGAGATTGAAGTGGCCCACCGGTTGCGGGAAGAAATGGATCGTATCCGGCCGACCCTGCCGAAAGATATCGACATGCAGTTGGTCTGGGACGGCACCATGTTCATGGAAAGCGCCTTGACGGAGATTACCAAGACGCTGGGCGAAACGATTCTGATCGTGGCCACGGTGGTGTTCCTGTTCATGGGATCGATCAGGACCGCACTGGTCCCGCTGGTCGCCATGCCCGTGTCGCTGATCGGGGCCGCCATCTTCATGTATGCGTTCGGCTTCAGCCTGAACCTCCTGACGATTCTGGCGATCGTGTTGTCGGTGGGATTGGTGGTGGACGATGCGATCGTTGTCGTGGAGAACGTCGAACGGCATGTGCGCGAAGGAAAGTCGCGGATTCAAGCGGCGTTGATCGGCTCGCGCGAATTGGTCGGGCCCATCATCGCCATGACCATTACCCTGGCCGCAGTTTATGCTCCGATCGGTTTTCAGGGAGGTCTGACCGGCTCGCTGTTTCTGGAGTTTGCCATCACCCTGGCCGCCGCAGTCGTGCTGTCCGGCGTCGTGGCGATCACGCTCTCGCCGGTCATGAGCTCGCGGTTCGTCCACCCGGAGGGCAAGGAGGGCAAGTTGACCCGTCTGGTCAACCGTGGATTCGATGCAACGCGGGCGGTCTACGGGCGGTTGCTCGACGGCGCGTTGGAGATGCGCTGGGCGATCGTCGTGGCCTCGTTGCTGATCATGGTTGCGGCCGTTCCGCTGTATCTCTTTTCACGGCAGGAATTGGCGCCTGTGGAGGACCAGAGTCATATCAGTCTCTTTCTGGAGGCGTCGCCGGACTCGACGGTGGCTGCTACGAACAGTGATTCCTTGAAGGTTGTCGAAGCGATCCGGGCGTTTCCGGAAGCCCGCTTCATGTGGTCGTTGACCTCGTCATGGGGCGGCTTCGGCGGCCTGGTGGCCAAGGACTGGCGGGAGCGGACGCGCTCGACCGAGCTGATGTACGGCGAAGTCTTCGGAGCCGTGTCGCAGATCCCCGGTCTGCGGGTGTTCCCGCGCCTTGATCCGCCATTGCCGACGCCCGGGCAATATGATGTGGAACTGATCCTGGCGAGCGAAGTGCCTGCCGAGCAACTGTTGGAGATGACCGCCGCGGTCCTGGGTGCCGGTTGGCAGAGCGGCAAGTTCCTGTATGTCGACACCGACCTGAAGATTGATTTGCCTGAAGCGCGGGTCGTGCTCGATCGCGAGCGACTCGCCGACCTGGGCTTCGATCTGGCCGGGGTCGGTCAGGAACTGGGGACGCTGCTCGGCGGGGCCTATGTGAATCGGTTCAATTTTTACGACCGCAGTTACAAGGTCATTCCTCAAATCGGCGACAAGGATCGCGCGACGTTGGACCCGCTGCTCGATCTCAAGATCAAGACACCAAGCGGCCAGCTGGTGCCGGTCTCGACGTTTACGCATATTGAGACGAGTACTGCGCCGCGGACGCTGAACCGTTTCCAACAACGTAATGCGGTGCGGATCTTCGGCGGGGTGAAGCCCGGGGTGACGAAGGAGGAAGGGCTGCGCGTTCTGGAAACTGCGGCGGCCTCGGCCGTCGGTCCACGGGTGGCGCTCGATTTTGCGGGAGAATCGCGCCAGATCCGCCACGAAGGTTCGGCCTTGACGGTGACACTGGGCTTTGCGGTGGTGCTGATTTACCTCGTGCTCGCGGCTCAGTTCAAAAGTTTTCGGGACCCGCTGATCGTCCTGCTGGGCTCGGTGCCGCTGGCGATCTCAGGCGCGCTGGTGTTCAGTTTCCTCGACCTGACGACGATCAACATCTATTCGCAGGTCGGGTTGATTACACTGGTGGGGCTGATTGCGAAGAACGGCATTTTGATCGTGGAGTTCGCGAATACTCTGCAGGAACGAGGGCTGTCGAAGACGGCCGCCCTGCGCGAAGCATCCCTGACGCGATTGCGCCCGGTCCTGATGACCTCGGCCGCCACGGTCTTCGGGCACCTCCCGCTGGTGCTCGTTTCGGGACCCGGCGCCGCGGCCCGCAACAGCATCGGCATGGTGTTGGTCACGGGGATGACGGTCGGAACCATCTTCACGCTGTTCGTCGTGCCGGTGTTTTACTCGCTGATCGCGGCCCGACATCAGCCGGCGCTAGAACTGGACGCGGCCGAAGAGGGTGAGTTGCAGTTGGCGGCGGCAAAGGGATGAACTGATCCCGGCTCGTTGAGCGCAACAGGAGGACATGCACGATGCTGAAGATTACGTCCGAGCAGACTTCCGATTCCGCGCGTCTGACCTTGGAAGGGAGTCTGAGCGGACCCTGGGTGACTGAACTCGAACGGGTGTGGCAGCAGGTCAAACAATCCGGCACGTTTGCCCCCGTGGTGGAACTGACAGGAATCACGTTCATTGCCGAGGAGGGCAGGGCTCTGCTGACCAGCATGTGGCGGGAGGGTGCTGTCCTGGTCGCGAACGGGTGCTGCACCAGACATATCGTGCAAGAAATCACCGGGGCGGGAGGCGGCCAGGCTGCCTCATCCGTCCGCTGTGAGACGACATAGGACGATCATCGCATGCGTATTGTAGCTCTCTTCCTAAGCTCTGTTCTCCTAGGCGCCTGTGCCATCGGGCCGGACTACTCCCGTCCCGACCTTGCTGTGCCGGACCGGTTCCGCATGGCGGCGACCCAGCAGGAAACCGAGTCGTTTGCCAACCTGCCCTGGTGGGATCTGTTGCAGGATGAAGAACTGCGGCGTCTTATTCGAGTGGCGCTGGCTGAGAATAAAGATCTGAAACGGGCGGTTGCGTCGGTCGAAGATTTTCAGGCCCGCATGTTGATCGCAAAAATGGATTTCGCGCCGAAGGCCGATCTCACGTCCAACGCGCCCTTGTTCGGCCGCAAGGCAAACTTTCTGTTTCCGGGCTTTCCCAATCCGTTCAACTACTATCTCCAGGGGAATCTCTCCTGGGAGATCGATATCTGGGGCCGCATTCGTCGATCGAATGAAGCGGCAAGGGGAGATCTCCTGTCGCGGGAGGAGGCTCGCCGCGCGGTTGTCTTGCAACTGGTGAGCGGCGTGGCGGAGGCCTACTTCGACATGCTGCAGTTCGACATGCAGTTGGCCGTCGCGCAGCGAACGCTGAAATCCTGGGACGAATCGGTCAGGATTGCCGAGGCCCGGCTGCGGGAGGGCATGATTTCAAAAATCGACGCGGACCAGTTCGCGGCGGAACGCGCCAACGCCGCAGCACGGGCGGCAGAGTTGAGCCGGCAAATGGTGCAGAAAGAAAACCAGCTCAGTGTGTTGCTGGGGCGTGTGCCGGGTCAGATTCCGAGAGGACGTTCCCTCACCGACCAGGTGATGCCGCCGGAGGTGCCGGCCGGCCTTCCTTCGGAATTGCTGCAGCGCCGCCCGGATCTCGTGCAGGCAGAACAGGAATTGGCGGCGGCCACGGCGCGAATCGGTGTGGCGAAGGCGGACCGGTTTCCGAAACTCAGCATCACGGGAATTCTCGGTGTCGCCAGTCCGCAGTTGTCCCGCTTGGTGGCGAATGAGACGGCGTTCGGTACCGCAGGTCCCGGGCTTGCCGGTCCCTTGCTGAATGCTCAGATCCTCGGTTTTCAGCAGGGCGCGGCTGAAGCGCAGAGCCGTGAAGCGCTGGCACGGTATGAGCAGGCGTTGCTGGTGGCGTTTCGTGAAGTGGAGGATTCGCTGGTTGCCGTGCGAACGGTGCGGGAGCAGCGGAATGCGCAGGTTGAGCAGGTGGACGCGTTGCGTTCGGCTCTGCGTCTGGCCAATCTGCGGTATAAAGGAGGACTCGCGAACTATCTCGACGTCCTCGTGGCGCAACGCAATCTGTTCGAGGCGGAACTTGCGTTAACCAGCACCCACCGGTTACAGCTGGTGTCGGTCGTGCAATTGTATAAAGCGCTGGGGGGCGGATGGTCGCCGCTCGATACGGCCCAGCAACAGCCGGGCCAAGCTCCGGCAGAACCCGGAAAGGCGGGGCGCGGCTGATCCACGGATCCGGGGGAAAGAGGGCGATATGACGGGAGCCGGGGCATGAGCCAGGAGGACAGTGAGGCAGGCCCTCTCGCGCAATTCCTCGCCGAAGACCATCGACGGCTCGACGCATTGTTGCAGTCGGCGGCGGCCCAACCGGCCCAGGTCAATCGCGAGGTCTACGATCAATTTCGTGCCGGACTGCTCCGGCACATCGGCTTGGAGGAGAAGATTCTGTTCCCTGCCGTCCAGCGATGGCGTGGCGGCACACCGCTTCCGATCGCTGCCAAGCTTCGACTCGATCACGGCGCGCTGGCCACGTTGCTCATGCCCACTCCCACCACTGCGATTCTGACAACCATCCGGCGCCTACTGATGGACCACAATGTGCTGGAAGAAGGACCGGGTGGTGTCTACGATCTCTGCGATCAGCTGGCCGGCTTCGATGCCGAGTCACTGCTGAAGGACCTGCGCGCGGCTCCGTCGGTCGCCGTGATGCCCCATTCCGACAGCCCTGCGGTGATGACCACGCTACGCCGCACATTGGAACGGGCCGGTTATCGCATGGATGCGGACATAGATAGAGATGTGCCGGTGACTCCGGCTCGGGAATCCTGACAGAAAGTTCACGCGCCTATGGTTGTCCGACATCCTCACCGTCTTCCGCTCCTGGCGTTGGGGATGCTGGCGTTGCTCACCGGACTCTGGGCGGGACTTGCGCGGCTCGGGTGGGCTGTGCCGCTTCCGCGGTCTGGATTTTCCTCCTTGCATGGGCCGCTCATGGTGTCCGGCTTTCTGGGCACGCTGATCAGCTTGGAGCGTGCGGTGGCTCTGGGCCGGCCATGGGCCTATGCCGCGCCGCTGCTGACTGGACTCGGCGGCGTGGGCTTGATCGTCGGGGCCCCGCTTATTGCGGCGCAATGGTTGATCCTTGCCGGCAGCCTCGGGCTGGTTGCGATTTTTGCGGCGATCATTCGCCGACACCCGGCGTTGTACACGTTCACCATGGGGGGCGGATCGCTAGAACCTATCTCAAAATCGTTTGAGGAGCATCGTGATGCAGGCGAGTTGCACAA
>OBID01000703.1_pt1 | contig 12951 bp, 18 predicted proteins | sample 1519781 | NCBI WGS metagenome assembly OBID01 (sample SAMEA3991478, study PRJEB22521) | metagenome | biome: anthropogenic terrestrial biome; feature: sewage plant; material: sludge | place: Sweden | collected 2012-09-26
GGGAGCTGCGGCAATAAGCGGCTGAGAGGTGATCTGACGCTGATCACGACCGAGATGACGGTGCTGATAATGCAGCACACGCACGTTGGGTGAGTCTCGCTCCTTGGATCTCTTCCTTCGGCACGTCACAAAAGGAAGGTGAAACATGGAAAAATCTCGTGTAAGAACAATCACGGAAGTTGGATTGAGCATCGCTCTTTTTGCGGTACTCGACTACTTTAACGTGCGCTTGCCCATAAATATTGCGGGCGGGTCGATTTCACTAGCAATGACGCCCATACTGGTCTTGGCAGTATTTCGTGGGCCTGCAATTGGCGCATTGGCGGGTGTTCTCTGTGGAGGAGTTGATTTGATGATTTCTCCCTTTGTGCTCAATATCTTTCAAGTGTTTTTAGATTACCCCATAGCGTTTGGTCTGGTTGGCCTTGCGGGGCTGGTAAAAAAACCGCTTGAAACTGCATTCAAGGCAAACAAAAAGTCACACATGGGCGCCTGGATTTTTACCAGCATAATTATTGCCGCACTAGGGCGCTTCACTGCTCATCTTTTTTCAGGTGTTATATTTTTTGCTTCAAATGCGCCCGCGGGTCAAAATGTATGGGCATATTCAGCGCTCTATCAAATTCAGTATCTTCTGCCATCGTTTATCGGTTGTGGTATCGTATGTGCGGTAGTAATCCCCAGTTTGCTCAACTATTTTTGGAGCGAATAATACGTGAAGCAAGCACTGCTCATAGGTCCGATTTTCGACAAGTGGCACATAGATCACCTGGCGCATCTCGTTGCGTCTGAAGGATATGTTCATATTATTGCGGTTGATGGGGGAGCAGAGGCTTGTCGTTTAGCGCACGTTATTCCGACTTTGTATGTGGGCGATAAAGATTCCATTTCCGACGAAGCTCTTGCGTATATAGAGCTCATGCAAGTTGAGCGTGTCGAGCTTCAGCGCCAGAAAGATGTTTCTGATTTTTCGAGCGCTCTTACTTGGCTCGGCGAGCGAGACGTTCGTTCAATTGAGACCCTTGGTTTTGTGGGCGGTCGGCTCGATCATCAACTTGCCGTGTTAGGAGAAATGCTTCACCAACAGATTGATGGCATTTTTTATGATGAAAAACAAACGTTATGGACGGCAACACAGCGGGGACGACTACCCAAGAAAGTGGTTGTCTCGAAAGCGGAATATGCCAATTTTAGTGTGTTTGCTTTAATAGCTCCTGCGTGCGTTTCGGTTGATGGGGCGGTGTGGCCTCTCGAGAAATGCGTGTTGCGCCCGTGTGTCTCTTTAGGGCTTTCAAATGAGTTTGCGCCAAAAGCTTTCGATGCAAGAGTTCTTGTCCATGAAGGTGGCGCTCTTGTTATAGCCAATAAAGAACTTAGTGAGTAATTTCACAGAAAGAATTCTGCCATTGGCTTGGTAGTTGTGGAGTTTTATTTACGGGAAAGTGTCGAATGGGCACTTTCCCTTTTTTTGTTCAAAAAATTTAAGAAGATAGTAGAACGCAAAAAACCGGGACAAGCAGAAATGAGGGTTAAGGGCAGTAATGGAATTTGAAATTGGGAGTGAGCTAGAAGCGATGATCGAAGCGATTGATTGTAATCACCACGAATCAGAACTGATACGTAAGGTGATACTATCTTCGGGGCTTAATGCGGAAGCGTTGCGCAGCGCAAAAAAAATCGTTCGATCGGAAGTAGCTCGTAGAATTGATAGTTACGCTTATACCTTGGGAATCCAAAGCGTGTATTAATCGGGCAATTATCAAAAATAAAAAATGCCTCTCACTTGAGAGGCATTTTTTTGTGAACGTTTTAACAAACATTAAGCGCGGGTAATTTTGCCGGCTTTCATGCACTTGGTGCAAACGTTGATCTTCTTAACGCTACCGTTAACAACTGCGCTTACCTTCTGAATATTTGGACGGAAAACGCGGTTAGTTACACGATGTGAGTGGCTTACGTTGCGGCCCGCAGAAGGGCTCTTGCCGCAAACAGAGCATACTTTTGACATCTCGTACTCCTTGAATCAATTTTTTCACGTAGTATTACTACAATTACATGCAGATTGGCTATACTACCACAAATATTACTTTCATTCAAACTGTGTAAAGTTGTTTGGGTAGTTCTCTTTCAGTTATAATAATGTGCTAGTACTCTTTCTAAGGATGGGAGCATTATGTCCTCGGTTACGCTCGATACACCGCTGCGTGAGCTCATGCTTCTCGACGAGTCGGTACTTAATGTATTACAGAAATATGGTCTTGGGTGCGCCTCATGTCTTGGCGCGCAATTTGAAACGTTACATGATGCTTGCGTTGCGCATAATCTCGATGGCGCTCAAGTCGTTATCGAGATGAATGCCGCATTAGCAGCGTGCGATACAGGAACGGAGAAGTAAATGGCAGACAAAATGGGCTCAATCAGCATTTCAGATGAAGTGCTTATGGATTTGGCTGGCTATGCGGCACTCGAGAGCTATGGTGTTGTAGGAATGGCTAATCAATCTCTTGTTGACGACGTTGTGCAACTCCTCCCACGAAATAAACTTCACAAGGGTGTGTGCATTTCGCTCGCGGATGAGACGAGTGAGACTCCCGGTGCGGTAAATGTTGATTTATATGTTGTCATTGAATACGGAACAAATTTGAGTCAGGTTTCGCGCAATCTAGCTGATCGCGTGCGCTACACCTTAACTGAATTTGCCGACATTGAAGTCGGTCGTGTTGATGTTCACGTTTTAGAAGTTAAGGTCAGGTAGAGGTAGGTTTTTATGACTCAATCAATATCATTTCGCAATGTCGTAGCAACAGCTGCGGCTGCTTTGAAAAATCGCTCTGAAGAAGTAAATCGACTCAATGTATTTCCTGTACCCGATGGTGACACGGGAACGAATATGTCTTTGACGCTTGAGGCCGTAGCTGCTGACGTCGCAAAATTGCCAACTGATGCGTCTCTTGAAGATATCTGCAAGGCAGCAACTCACGGCTCATTGATGGGTGCGCGAGGCAACTCGGGCGTAATTTCTTCTCAGATTATTCGTGGTGCTTGTGAAGGCCTTGTTGCGTCGGATGGCTTGAATCCTACAGAGCGTTTGGCTTTGGCTCTTGAATCGGCAACAACGGTTGCTTTTCAGGCTGTTCGCAAGCCCGTTGAGGGCACAATACTTACGGTTGTTAAGGATATGGCAACGGCAGCCCGTGGGGCCGCTGAGGGTGGTATCGACTTTATTGAGGCCCTCGAACTCGTTTCATCAGAGGCGCATTCATCTGTCCGCCGCACTCCTGAGTTGCTCCCTGTTCTTAAAGAAGCCGGTGTTGTTGACGCCGGTGGCTTTGGCTTAGCTATCTATTTTGATGGGTTGATGTCTGCAATTTTGGGCCGCGAGGTGATTGAAGTGCCTTTAACCTTATCTCAAGACACATTGAAAGTTGTTCCTGTTGATGACTGGGACGACGATGAGTTTCTCTACTGCACTGAGTTCTTGCTCTTTGGAGAGGGAATAGATAAAGAATCGGTGCACGATTTTATCGCTGATCATGGTGGTAGTGAGCTCATCGTGGGCGATGATGGCCAGTATAAAGTGCATGTTCATACAAACGATCCTTCAGAAGTGCTCTCATACTGTCTTAAGTTTGGCGAAATTGCCGAAGTTCATATTCACAATATGCGCCGTCAACAAGAAGAGCGTTCAGGCGAGCCAGTTGATAGTGGATCAGCGGTTGCAAAAAACATTGGTATTGTCGGAGTTGCAAGTGGAAGCGGTCTTGAGCAGATTTTGAAATCGCTGGGTGTTGATTGCGTCGTAAGTGGTGGTCAGACCATGAATCCATCTACGCAGGATCTCGTAGACGCAGCCGAAAACCTTAACGCTGACCACATTATTTTCCTTCCCAACAATAAGAATATCGTTATGGCAGCAAACGCTGCCGCAACAGTGCTTGATAAGCCTGCGGCGGTTATCCCTACGCGTTCAGTACCTGAAGCATTTGCGGCACTCTTTATGTATGATCCTTCAGGTGATTTCGAGACTGTTGTCGAAGATATGACTGATGCTCTTGATGATGTGCGCACTGCTGAAATTACGACAGCCATTAAGGATGCTAAGGGCAAGGTGGGAGACATTCACGCTGGCCAAGTTATCGGCATTATCGATGGCAATGAGATTGAAGCTGTCGGCGATAACATTGAGCAGGTTGCGCTCAGCTTACTCGACCTTCTCGTTGATAAGGAGACTGAAACTGTCACGCTCCTTTTTGGTGCTGACTATAGCGATGAGCAGGGTGCCAGCCTTGTTAACCTCGTTGCGGATAAGTTCGACTGGTTAGAGGTCGAGACTCATCGCGGCGAACAGCCGCTTTATCCTGTACTTATTTCAGTGGAATAGAGGATTATTTTTTATGCCTAAAGTAGGACTTGTAGTTGACAGTACCTGCGATATGTCTGCTGAGGAAATTCGCAATCTCAATGTTGAACTTGCGCCGTTGCGCGTTACGTTTGGCGATGAAACCTTTCTTGATACTGTAGAAATTACCCCGCAAGAATTTTATCGGCGTCTCAGTGTTGCCGACGAACTTCCCAAGACATCTCAACCTGCACCTAAACAGTTCAGTGAGTGTTTTGACCGTTTGGTTGCTCAGGGCTGCGATAGTATTGTTTCTCTGTCGCTTTCGTCAGCGATTTCGGGCACCTATCAAACATCAACCATCGTCGCCAAAGAGTACGATATCCCCATTTATTGCATCGACACTCGCAATGTTACCCAAGGGCTTGCTACCATTTTGCTTGCAGCGTGTGATCTTCGCGAAAAAGGGTGTACTGGCGAGGAAATCGCTGACCAAATAAAAATTATAGCCCGCCAAACGCAGCTTCTTTTTGTCATTTACTCAATGGATAACCTTGTGAAAGGTGGCCGCGCTGGTCGTTCAGCAGGACTCGCCGCATCTCTTCTTGATATCAAACCGATATTAACGATGGGTGAGGATGGCGTCATTACGCCATTCAAAAAGTGCAAAGGAAAAAAGCGCGCGGTCGCTGAGCTTGCTAAGTATGTTGCGTCGTGTTCAAGCGAGATGGGCCCGCTCAACTACACATTAATCAATACGACCGAACCCGACGATATCGACATGCTTCGAGAGGCGTTTGCTGAAGCGGGCGTCGTTGGTCAAGAAATCCACACGGGCTCGAATGGTGCTGTCATTGGGACCTATGTACCTGAGGCATGCGGTGTGGCATTTTATCCGCAAGAATGGGATAGATAGGCCGAGGAGTTTTTCATGGTTGGCATGAGTCAACGCGATAAAATTCAATCATATAACGCTCTTAATGCGCCTGTGTCTCAGGCGCGTTTTGTTGATGCTTCGCGAGAAAAATTACTCGCAAAACTGGATATATCAACAATAGGAGACTTGCTATGGCATGCTCCTTTTCGTTTTTTGGACTTGCATAGCAACCATACGATTGCCCAAGCATCATTTGGCGAAGGAGCTTTCGTCGGAACGGTCCATGAAGTAAAGATAAAACGCCCTAAGCCGCGACTGAACATTACAGAAGTTGCTATCACAGATGGCACGGGCGTACTCCTAGGAGTGTGGTTTAACCAACCTTGGGTTCAGCGCTCGTTTATGGTGGGCGAACGTGTTGTTTTTGCGGGCAATGTTACTTTTGCCTATGGTCTCAAGCAGATAAATCAACCGTTTGTTGAAAAATTGAGCCAAGAAAAGCAACATTTTGAAGGCCTATTACCTGTTCATGCGGTCACCGAGGGCATATCTCCTGGATGGATGCGTCGCATGATTGCCTCCGCGATTGACGATTACGCGTCACAGATAGATGTACTGCCTTTAGGCATTCGGAAAAAGTATGACTTTTGTTCAATAACGCAGGCCCTGCGCAATGTGCATTTTCCACGCAAACTCAGTGAATATCGTTTGGCGAGGGAGAGGCTTGCCTACGAAGAACTCCTTTTGTTTGAGTTGATGTGTGCTCGTAAACGGTACCAGACAACCGTTCTGAGCGAAGGTAAATCGCACAAAGTACCCGAAACTTTCTTTGAATCACTTAAGGCGGTTATGCCTTTCGAGCCAACAAAAGATCAGGTGCGTGCTTTCCAAGAAATTTCTGAAGATATGCAGAGCCCTCATCCCATGAATCGTATGCTTCTCGGAGATGTTGGTACGGGCAAGACATTGGTTGCGTTTGAGGCGCTCTGCCTTGCTTGCGCAAATGGTTATCAGGGTGCCATGATGGCTCCCACTGAGGTTCTTGCACAGCAATACGCACAAAAAGTGGGACCCTTGCTTGATGCTTTGAATATTTCATGGGCGCTTCTGACAGGCTCGACTTCAGCAAAAAAGCGCACTGAAATTTTAGATCAACTGCAGCAGGGAACGATTGGCGTGCTTTTTGGCACCCATGCGCTTCTTGAGCCTGATGTAATTTTTAACGATTTGTCGCTTGTTATCATCGATGAACAACATCGTTTTGGTGTTAACCAGCGTAAAACGTTGCGTGAAAAAGGCGGCATGCCCGATGTGCTAGTCATGAGTGCTACTCCCATTCCTCGGACGCTGAGCGCTACAGTGTATGGAGATCTTGCTACGTCCTATCTTTTTGAACGACCGCATTCGAATGCCGGTTTCGATACACACTTAGTAAAGGAACATCAGGCGTATAAAGCCTATGAGGCTCTCATTAAGCGGCTTAGAGCGGGTGAACAGGGCTATGTAGTATGCGCGCTCGTCGATGAATCTGACGAGTTTGAGGCCAAGGCCGCTAATTCTCATGCTGAACGTCTTAAGACGCATGAATTGAGTGACTTTCGGGTTGGTCTTCTCACGGGAAAAATGCGGCCTGCTGAAAAAGAAGAAATGATGCGTCAGTTCAAAGCGCATGAAATCGATGTTCTTGTGGCGACAACAGTTATCGAGGTGGGCGTTGACGTTCCCAACGCTACGGCGATGGTAATTCTTGATGCCGAACGATTTGGTATCGCGCAACTGCACCAACTGCGTGGACGAGTAGGGCGAGGCGATATCCGCGGTGATGTTTGGCTTGTTTCTCAAGCACTGAGCAACGAGGCCAAAGAACGTTTTAAAGCTCTTCTTGGTACTGACGATGGGTTCAAACTTGCTGAGTTCGACCTTAAGCAGAGGGGACCCGGAGATATGTTGGGCGTGCGTCAAAGTGGCTTGCTTACCTTTAAGATTGCAGATCTCGTCGAAGATAGCGAACTAGTCGTCGCAGCGCGCCATGATGCTTTTGAAATTATTGAGCATGACTTTGATCTCAAAATGCCCCAACACAATTTTTTGAAAGAAAAAGTTGAAGAACTAGAGCGCGCGCGTGCGCAGTGGGTGAGTGCTGGATGAGGGTAATTGCAGGAACACATAAAGGCCGCCCATTTGCGGCACCTTCAGGGCGCGATACACGTCCTACTACCGACCGAGTGCGGGAAGCTATCTTTTCAGCGGTGATTTCGGAATTGGACACATTGGAAGAAGTGCGTGTGTGTGATGCCTTTGCCGGGAGTGGGGCTTTTGGCATTGAGTCAATTTCGCGTGGTGCTGAGCATGTGGCTTTTTTTGAGCGAGACAAAAAGACGGCACTCCTAGTGAAAAACAATCTTAAAACACTTGATATGGACAATAAGGGAGCGGTATCTTCTTGCGATACGCTCAAGTCGCCCTCAATTGTCGCAGGTCAGGGACCCTATAACTTGCTTTTTCTTGATCCTCCCTATAAGATTTCTTCTGGCGAGATTGCAAACTTTCTCATGCACTTGAGAGATGCGGGTGCCTTATCTAATCGCGCAATGGTAGTATATGAGCATGCGGCACACACAGAAGTCGAGCCTATTGCCGCTGAATTCTCGGTCATTAAAGAGAAGAAATATGGCGATACATTAGTATCCTATTTGAGGTATAACGAGGCGAGTGTATGAAGCGTGCTGTCATTCCTGGAACATTTGACCCGATAACGAATGGTCATCTTGATGTTATTGAGCGTGCAAGTCTGTTGTTTGAGGAAATTATTATTGCCGTAGCCGCTTCTGAGGGTAAAAACGGGCAAGGACCGCTTTTTTCATCTCAACAGCGAGTTGACATGATTTTAACGGCTACCAAACATTTAGATAATGTTGAGGTGAAATCGTTTAATAATTTATTAGTAGATTTTGCACGCGAAGTTGACGCTGATTGTATCGTAAAAGGCTTACGAGCAGTCACAGACTTTGAGCATGAGTTTCAGATGTCGGCGCTCAATTGGCATATGAACTCAAAAATTGAAACTATGTTTATTATGGCTGTACCTGACAACATGTATTTGTCGTCTTCTGCAGTCAAGGAAATTGTAAAACACGACGGGTCCGTAGAGGGACTCGTACCTAAAGGGGTAGAAAGTCTTCTCATAGAAAAGCTGAGAAGCAATTCTTAAAGACACTGGAAAGGTGGCACAATGGACGACATTATGGAGCTTATCGGGCGTATCGACGAGCTTGTCCAGGGTTCAAAGAATATGCCTTTGAGCAGCAATAAAATTGTTGATCCAGAGGCGATTTATGCATTAGTTGATGAAATTCGCGAGCGTTATCCTGAGGAACTTAAGCAGGCTCGTTGGATTCTCAAGCAGCGTCAGGAAATGGTCGAGGAAGCCGAGCGCGAGGCTAATCGTGTTCTCGAAGAGGCTCAAGACCGTGCTCGTATGCTTATCGCTGAGACTGAGATTGTTCGTCAGGCAGAAAGCCGCGCGGCTGAAATCCTCGAAGAGGCACGCGCTAACGAGCGCGAAGTTCGTCTGGGTGCTGAAGATTATGCTGATGAAATGATGGCTAACCTTGAAGCCAATTTGGGTAGACTTCTCACCGCCGTACAGCGCGGTCGTGATCGTCTCCAGGGCAAACCAACACAAAGGTAATTTCTTATGTTTGAACGCACGTCAGTAAATGTTCTTTTGGACAATCCACAAGAGATTGTTCATCTTAAAGATTCATTTAATGTTGAAGATATTTCAGTTGAAGGCCTTGCATATCATGTGCAAGGTCCCGCTGTCTTTGAAGTGGATATGGCACATACTGGCAATGGTGTCTTGGTGTATGGAACAGTATCGCTCCCTACGCGCGTCGCCTGTGTTCGTTGCCTCGAAGAGTTTGACTTTGAGCTCTTTTCACACTTCGAAGTGTTATTTTTTCTCAAACCCACGTTTGATGAAGAAGGAGATGAACTTCCTTCTGCGGATGAGATGGGATACATCGCGTTGTTCGATGAACTGTATGCTGCTCTGCGCGTAGAGGCACCGTTCGCTCCCATCTGCGGGGACGACTGTAAGGGCCTATGCCCAGTATGCGGCACTAACCTCAATGAGGAGTCATGCGATTGTTCGAATAAGCCTGATCCTCATCATCCTTTTGCTGGTCTCGCAGATTTAATTAAACCCGAGGACTAATATAGCCGCTAGAGGTAGTCACTTTTGGAATATGTGCTATACTAAATCTTCGTGTTTTGTGTCATTTACGTTACGCTCGAGAGCGAGTGGAACTAAAACATTAGAAAGAGGAATTAACTACTATGGCAGTACCTAAGAGAAAAACTGGTCGTGCTCGCACAAATTCACGTCGTTCAAGCCATAAGTTGACGGCAACTAACGCAGCAGCATGCCCACAGTGTCACGAACTCAAAATGCCTCATCACGTATGCCCTTCATGCGGTTACTATGACGGCAAAGAAATCGTTGAGACTAACTAATTTAACAACACAGTAGATTCGTTGTTGGGAGGCAATCATGAGCCGACCTGTTTCTATCGCCGTCGACGTAGTTGGCGGCGATTTTGCACCAAAGGTTGCACTAGATGGTATTCGTTTTGCTCTGTCTGAAGACGATACCTTAGTTTTGCATGCGGTAGGCCCCCGTTCAGTGGTGGAGCCTTTCATAGCATCACTTTCAGAAATTCAAAAAAATCGAGTAATTCCTGCTTACGCTGAAGAAGTTATTGAGATGGGCGAGCATCCCGCTAACGCGGTTCGCGCAAAGAAAGACTCAAGCATCGTCGTCGGTTCTCGTCTTGTAAAAGAGGGAGTATGTGACGGATTCTATTCGGCGGGTTCTACGGGCGCCTGCATGGCGGCCGCGACACTTGTTGTCGGTCGTATTAAAGGCGTAAATCGTCCAGCCTTGGCTACGCTTTTGCCTTCAGGAAAAAAGACACCAACCATTCTGCTTGATGTTGGTGCTAATGCCGATTGTAAGCCCCAAAATCTTTTGCAGTTTGCTCTGATGGGGCAGGCTTATGCCCAGAGCGTCTTTGATATCAAAAGTCCAACAGTGGGCTTACTCAATATTGGTGAGGAAGAGGCAAAGGGATCGCAACTTGCGCAAGATGCCTATGCTCTTATGAAGGAGCAGGTCTCAAATTTTGAGGGGAACGTAGAGGGTCGCGATGTCCTCGCGGGTAAAGTTGATGTTATCGTGACTGATGGCTTTACTGGTAATGTTGCGCTTAAGCTTCTTGAGGGTACAACTTCAACATTGCTCAAAAAAGTAAAAAATGCGCTGACGTCCTCGTTTGTCGCAAAGATGTGCGCACTTCCTTTATTGGGTAATATCCGCGCTATGCGCGATGAACTTGATCCCGATAAATTTGGAGGCGCTCCTCTTTTGGGTGTTAAAGGCGTGTGCGCTATTGGACATGGATCTTCAAATGCCACCGCAATTAAAAGTGGCATACTCATCACCGCTAAAGCTGCGCGTAATAATTTGGCAGATATTATGGCTCAAAGTTTCGAGGCGTTAGCTGAGACTAAGAAAGATGAGAGCGATGAATAAGCTGTTTGTTTTTCCGGGGTATGGTTCACAACTTGTAGGGATGTTTGACGCGTTGCCACATGATGTGAGCATCGTGCGTTTGACTGACGCTGCAGAAGCTCACTCAGGTTTAGAAATCACCAAGATTGTAAATAACGGTCCTGAATCTGCGCTGTCGGATATCCGAGTCGCGTATCCCGCAATTGTCATTAATGATGCGGCATGGGGGAAGTATATTTCCGTATCGGGCATTGAGCCAGCGGCTGTTTGTGGCTATGGCGTCGGGGATGTTGCCGCTCTTGCGGCAGCAGGTGTTATTACCATGGGTGCCGCCGTTACACTTGCTGATTTTCTCGCAAAAACTTATGTACACGCCACTGCTGATAGCGATGGCGTTATGAAAACCATTGTTGGGCTTGATGAGCAGGCAGTTTCCGAGGTGATTGCCGAAAGCTCACATGTTTGGATTTCAGCAGTAAATTCGCCTCGCCAGGTAGTTGTTTCTGGAGTAGAAAGTGCCGTTCTTGCTTTGGAGCCAGCCTTTGAATCGGCTGGTGCGCGTCGTGTTATGAAGATTAATGTTCCTGGAGCGTTGTACAGCCCTCTGATGGCCCAAGCACAGGAGCAGTTGGCCGCATATCTAGATAAAGCAGATTTTCGTGATGCTGAGGTTGACTATATCTCGTGCGTTGATGGTCGCGTGTATCGTGACGGTCTTGAAATTAAGAAAAAGTTTATTGAGAGCATTACGAGCCCAATCCAATTCCAACAAGCGGTTGCCACTGCAATTGATGATTTGTCAGTAAAAATTGCGCTTGAATGCGGCGCGGGCAGTCTGTTGTGCGGACATTTGGCGCATACCGACATTTCTGCAATTCCTGTCACTCAGTACTCGGATGAGGCTGGTGTTGAACTTTTGAAAAACCGCATCGAAAGCATCGAAGCACGCGTATAATGCGTTACAATAAATAGAAATTAAGGAGGCACTATGACTCGTCCTGAGGTTTTAGAAAAAATTACTGAGATTTGTACTGATGTGTTGGGTTGCGCTCAGAGCGCTGTTGTTGAGACGGCTTCTTTTAGCGAAGACCTTGGCGCAGATTCTCTTGATGTTGTAGAACTTGTTATGGCGTTTGAAGAAGCGTTTGAGACGTCGATCCCTGACGAAAAGATTGAAGAAATTAAAACTGTCGGCCAAGCTGCTGACTATTTTGCGTCATAATCGAGGACTTTGTACATGATATAAGCCCTCGTTATGAGGGCTTATTTTTTAGGTGGTAATAATCATGCCCTATGGCTACGATGATGAAAAAGAACAAAAAAAGCGTATTGATCGTGTAGAAGAAATTGCTGGTTACACGTTCAAGAATCGAGAGTTGGCGCTTCAGGCGATTACCCATCCGTCTGCTGTTGAGGGCGATTCACAACTCTCGTACGAACGTCTTGAATTTTTGGGCGATTCCATCGTCGGGTTCACCGTTGGTCTTGAGGCATTTAAGCGTTATCCTGAGCTCGATGAAGGTATACTCACCAAAATGCGCATTGCTGTAGTGAATGGTTCGTTTCTTACCGCTGCTACAAATGAGTGCGGCCTGGACGAATGTATTATTTACGGATCGAGCGAATTGAGCTCACAATCACGTGGTCATAAGTCTGCTTCTGAGGATGTATTTGAGGCGCTGACCGCCGCGCTATTTCTTGATGGTGGTATGGAGTGCGCCGCAAAGTGGGTGCTCGACCGTCTTGGCGACTACATCGATCCTTCTGTAGCTAAAGACACAAGTAATCCGAAGTCCCTTTTGCAAGAATATGTGCAAGCTAAAGGCGGCACGGTTGAGTACGAGATTATCTCGACAAAGGGGCCTAGCCATGCTCCCATTTTTGTTTCGCAAGTGAGCATCAATGGAAAAGTGTTCGCGCAGGGAGAGGGACCATCCAAAAAGGCTGCTGAATCCGCTGCGGCAGGTTGCGCTTTGCAGCAGTTTGAAAATTAATATTTAACCTCCTAGATACGCCTGTGTAAGCTCTCTTTATGCTAGACTTAATCGTTGTATTTCGTACATTTTTTGTCTTTTCAGAGAGGTAAAGCGTGTATCTCAAATCCCTCACACTTAAGGGATTTGAGATACACGCTTTACCTCTCTGAAAAGACAAAAAATG
>OBID01000706.1_pt1 | contig 12908 bp, 9 predicted proteins | sample 1519781 | NCBI WGS metagenome assembly OBID01 (sample SAMEA3991478, study PRJEB22521) | metagenome | biome: anthropogenic terrestrial biome; feature: sewage plant; material: sludge | place: Sweden | collected 2012-09-26
CTTCCGATCTTCATGTCCCTTTATGTCCATCTATATTCCTGCATCTTATCAAAAAGGTGGTGCAAAAACCTATGCAGAATCTTTAATCTCTATGGTAGAAAGCATCATCGAGGCGCATCCTGACAAGTTTGCCCCTGGCCTTACGGTAGATCAGGTAGAATCCAATTTTACCCGAGGATTGATTTCCCTTCCTATGGGTATGGAAAACGGCGCTCCAATCGAAGATGACCTCGCGAATATTGCTTTTTTCCATTCCAAAGGGATTCGATATATCACGTTGACTCACTCAGAAGACAATCAAATCTGTGATGCAGCTTATGCCAAATCCAGAACGTGGAATGGCCTCAGTCCTTTCGGTCAAAAGGTAGTGCTTGAAATGAATAGACAGGGGGTGATGGTAGATATCTCTCATGTTACCGACAGCACTTTTTGGCAGGTCGTACGGATCAGCCAGGCACCAGTGATCGCTTCTCATTCATCATGCAGGTCCTTCACACCTGGATTTGAAAGGAATATGGGGGATGATATGATCGCCGCATTAAAAGAAAATGGCGGAGTGATTATGATCAATTTTGGATCTGATTTTCTCGATGGGTCGATTCAAAAGAAAAATGATTTCGCTCGTAATGAATTGAATACAATATTAAAAGAACAAGGCCTTGAACCAAAAGACTCAGCAGCACATGCTATCTCCCGAGAGTATGCCAGGACCCATCCTGCATTGTATTCGGATGTTAAAAAAGTGGTGGATCACATCGATCATGTAGTCAAACTAGCAGGGATAGATCATGTTGGCTTAGGATCTGATTTTGATGGCGTAGGTGACTCATTGCCGGTAGGGCTAAAGGATGTAGCCGATTATCCAAACATAGTACATGAGCTCCTGTTGAGAGGCTATTCTGAAGAAGATATAGCTAAAATCTGTTCAAAAAATCTATTGCGGATTTGGAGGCAAGTAGAACAAGTATCCAGCAAGTTAAAATCTTGAGTCATCTTGGTAAAAAATCAACTTTGTTTTAAGCCAGGTTGCTCACATCTGGAAGCAGGTAGATGTCTCAACGATAATTAGTAATTTTATGAAAAGCCTTAGTTATGACATACAAAACTTTCAGTCTATGGATATGCCTGACCATGTTGAGCTGCCAGCCTGCTGCGCTTAAAGGTCCGGTAGTCGCCAAATCAGCCGGCTTTGATGAGTACTGGTATCAAAATAAAGCTGAGATTACAGCCTATGATCTGAACCAGGCAAGATATGGTGAGATGCGACAGGGAGAAGCAATCCTAATCTTCGTGACGGAAGAATTTTCTAAATCCAAACAAGTTAAACTGGACAATACCTCCATCCTGCCTGAAAATAAGGTGCCTGTATTAAAGATGAACATGACTAAGCGCTTCGATACAGGCCTATACCCCTATAATATTATGTTGTCCAGTTTTGTGGCCGCTGGGGGAGTAGCACCCTGGCAAGCTATCAAGATCGCTGCTTCAGTTACAGAGTGGTGTGGACAAGTATATGCTCAGCTTAACCTCAATAATGACCATTATCGATACCAATTGCACTCCTATTTTGAATCAGATGGTGAAAAAGATATGCATCTCAACCGGCATATGACTGAGGATGCTATTTGGAGTCTTATCCGCCTCAATCCGGATGCATTGATTCAATCGGACAGCATCATGGTCATCCCTGGACTGGTCTATTCCAGGTTATCGCATAAAGCACTCCAACCTTATCGAGCCAAAACCAGGCTTTTATCCATAGACAATGGCAATAAAGTATATCAATTAGAATATCCGGAACTGCAAAGGTCTTTGTACATCGAATATGAATCAACCTTCCCATATCAAATCATCAAGTGGAGCGAAGAATACAAAGAGGGTTTTGGTGACCAGGCAAGGGTATTGACCACCACCGCAGTCAAGAAAAAACAATTAATGATAGATTATTGGAACAAACATGGCATCGCAGATGATAGTTTAAGAGCATTGTTAGATTGGCATAATCTGGTCATAGACTCAACAGACAGTAGTCATGGCAATTAGATATAAGATATACTTCATCAATCCCGTTTTTACTTTCCAAACATAATTTTAATTCTTATAGATTTTTTTTCATTCTTTTGTACCCATGGATATATTACAAGCTATAATTATCGCCATCGTGGAAGGCATTACCGAGTTTTTGCCCATATCTTCCACCGGACATATGATCATTACAAGCTCTATTATGGGCATACAGACAGGGGAATTTACCAAATTATTTGAGGTTTCCATTCAGCTAGGGGCTATCCTGGCAGTGGTAGTACTATATCGTAAAAAGTTTCTAGAGCCTATACTCAAAGGATTTAAGAACATATCATTTTATTTTAAACTAATCATCGGTGTGATGCCTGCGCTGGTATTGGGTTTTTTGTTTTCAGATAAAATCGATGAATTGCTCGAAAGCCCCAGAGTCGTAGCGATCACAATGATCTTAGGCGGAATCGTCCTGCTTTTCATCGACAAAGTTTTCAAAAACCCAACAATTCATGATGAACCAGGCATCTCCAATAAAAATTCTTTAGTGATCGGATTTTGGCAGACAATAGCTATGATACCTGGAGTAAGTCGGAGTGCAGCCTCCATTATAGGAGGAATGCAACAGAAATTGGATCGTGATACTGCCGCAGAATTCTCGTTTTTTTTGGCAGTTCCAACCATGGCCGCTGCCACCTTATACTCGCTGTTTTTAAAACATTGGATGATCGACGGGATACAAATGAAAGGTTATGATCTTATCCTTAGATCCTCAGAAAATATCATAGCCTTTGTAATAGGCAATATCGTAGCTTTTCTGGTTGCTATCCTGGCGATCCGATTATTGATAACCTACCTTCAAAGATCCGGATTTAAAGTCTTTGGGTATTATAGAGTAATCGTCGGCATAGTACTTTTATGGTGGTTTAATCGCTGATAAAATTTTATACCCGGATGAATACTCAAGACAATCCTGCCAGGAGCAAAAAAACTTGGGTTTACATTCTTTCGGCATTTGTCTTTTTAAAAATATCACTCCATGTGATACTCAATGCTCAATGGTCCTTTCATAGAGACGAGTTATTATATCTTGCCCTTGGACGACATCTTGCATGGGGTTATGCTTCAGTACCACCTGCTATCGGGTTTTGGGCATGGTTTGGAGATTCTGTTTTGGGAGGATCTGTAGGTGCTATCCGGCTGATCGCTACCTTATTTGGTTCGATAACAGTATTGATGACGGGACTAATAGCCAAAGAGATATGGCCCACTACAAAGGCCCCTTTTACAGGAAATTGGTCCATGACCTTAATTGGTATGGCAGGCATAACCGCCGGTGCCTTTTTAAGACCAAGCATGCTGTTTATGCCGGTGGTGTTTGATGTTTTTTATTGGACCCTGCTGTGTTGGATCTTTATTAAATATATCAATACAAATGATACATCCTGGTTGTTATACTTTGGTTTTGCAGCTGGATTAGGACTATTAAATAAATACACGGTATTGATTTTTTTATTTTCTATGCTTTCGGGATTGTTGCTGACCAGTTATCGTAAGATCTTTTCAAGGCGTCAGCTTTATTATGCTATCGGATCGACCCTATTGATCCTATCGCCCAATATTTACTGGCAATACACGCATTCATTTCCAGTTTTTGAGCATATGAGCAAGTTGTCGGCAACCCAATTTTCACATGTTTCCCTATCAGGTTTTGCCATCGATCAGCTATTGTTTTTTCTTCCGGCTTTGCCAATTTGGATCGCTGGGCTATATGTTCTCTTGATCTGCAAAGAAACTGCTCCCTGGCGGATATTTGGATGGATGTATCTGATGGTGATTCTGATCTTATTGGCATTTAGCGCCAAAAGCTATTATTCTATTGGAGCATACCCGGTTTTGATCGCTGCAGGCGCTGTATACTTAGAAAACAAGACACAAGATAAATGGAGAATGATTCGCTACATCTTACCTGGTTGGATGATTTTATTTGGCTTGATCAATTTACCGGCGTCCTTACCCCTATTGCCTCCGGCAAAGGAGGCCAGGTTCGTTAAGGTGCTTACTCGGATTCCAGGTATGGAAGGCATTCTGAGATGGGAAGATGGTCGTCAATATGACTTGCCTCAGGATTTTGCCGATATGCTTGGTTGGAAAGAAATTGCCCTTCATACAGGTAAAACCTGGCAAAACATAACTGATAAAAAAACAGCAGATATTTATGCAGAAAATTATGGTCAGGCAGGGGCAATAGAACATTTTGGCAAGCCTTATGACCTTCCTCAAGTGCTAAGTTTTAGTGATAGTTATCGCTATTGGCTACCAGACACACTACCAGCTGACTTTCAAACATTAATATATGTCAATGATGAGTTAGGAAGTGATATGCCGGGTTATTTTCAAAAAATTGAGAAAGTATTTGAACTTGATATGCCATTATCCCGACAGCATGGTACACAGATATATTTATGTCAATATCCGACTCCAGCTTTCTTTGACAGAATGAATAATGCTTTCAAACTTTTCAAAACTACACAGCCATCAGGTAATGACTGAGCTGGAATATTATTGTGATATCATTTATACGGCTCCGAATACCGCACTATAATACTCTCTGTTCATCCTGGCAATATTGTCAACGGAGATATCCTTTGGGCATTCTGCTTCACATGCATAGGTATTGGAGCATTTTCCAAAGCCTTCAATATCCATTTGGTTGACCATATTTTTAACCCTGGTCTTACGTTCAACCTGGCCTTGTGGCAATAAAGCGAGGTGTGACACTTTAGCAGAAGTAAATAACATGGCAGATGCATTTGGGCATGCTGCTACGCAGGCCCCACAACCTATACATGCTGCAGCATCAAATGCAGCACTGGCATGGTCCCGATTTACAGCGGTAGCATTTCCATCGGGGGCTTGCCCAGTATTGACAGATATATATCCCCCAGCCTGGATGATACGATCGAACGAAGATCGATCGACGACCAAATCTTTAATCACAGGAAATGCATTGGCTCTGAAGGGTTCGATGACGATCGTATCTCCTTCTTTAAAATGTCTCATATGCAATTGACAGGTCGTGGTGCCTTTCAATGGCCCATGTGGCTGTCCATTGATCATCATACTACAAGCACCACAGATGCCTTCCCGACAATCATGATCAAAGGCTATGGTATCTTGTTTTCGATCTAACAAAGATTCATTAAGCACATCCAACATTTCTAAAAATGACATGTGTTCATTGGCATCGACTGTATGGAGTTCAAATCGACCCTGATCTTTGTTGTTTTTTTGTCTCCAGATTTTTAGTGTCAGTTTCATCAATCTATCTTTTTAAATGACATGGATCATTGGACTTCTGTCAAAGGACATTAGGTATTATTTATAGCTTCTAGATTTCAATTCGACATATTCAAATTTGAGTGGTTCTTTACTGAGGATCATATCACTGTCATTCCATTCCCAGGCTGCTGCGTAAGCAAATTCCTCGTCTTGCCTGAGTGCCTCTCCTTCAGCATCTTGATATTCTTCCCGAAAATGACCACCACAACTTTCGTTACGATTCAGTGCGTCTACGATCATCATTTCGCCCAACTCCATAAAATCAGCTACGCGATTGGCTTTATCTAATTCGGGATTAAATTCGTCGGCTGTACCGGGCACGTAGACTTCTTTCCAAAAAGTGTCTCTGAGTTTTCTGATTTCCTGGCGAGCAAACATTAAGCCCTCTTTAGTTCTGGCCATACCACAATAATCCCACATGATTTTGCCCAACTGTCTGTGCAGACTTTCAACGGACTGGCTGCCTTGAATGGTCAGCAAATGCTGTATTCTGTCTTTGACATCTTTCTCAGCCTGATCAAACTCAGGACTGGTTGTTTTAATAGATGGCGTCCGGATCTCATTAGACAAAAACGCACCGATCGTATATGGCAATATAAAGTAACCATCAGCCAGGCCTTGCATTAAGGCAGATGCTCCTAATCTGTTAGCACCATGGTCACTAAAATTGCACTCTCCCAATGCGAACAACCCTGGCAGATTAGTCTCCAGGTTGTAATCCACCCAAAGTCCACCCATGGTATAATGAATAGCGGGATAGATCATCATTGGAGTCTTGTAGGGATCATCACCAACTATTTTTTCATACATTTCAAAGAGGTTGCCATACTTTTCGCTAATGACTGCTTCACCTAAAGATCTGATGGTGGCTGCATCCGGATTATGTATCCCCTTTGTATTGGCTTGCGATTTACCATAGCGATCGATCGCGGCATCAAAGTCCAGGTATACTGCCAATCCGGTGGCATTGACTCCTCTCCCTTCATCACAGACCTTTTTAGCAGCTCTGGAAGCTACATCCCTGGGTACGAGATTGGCAAAGGCAGGATACATCCTTTCCAGGTAATAATCTCTATCCGATTCTGGAATGTCCGTAGCTTTTTTTGTTCTGTTTCTGATGGCCATCACATCATCCACATTTTTCGGTACCCATACCCGACCATCATTGCGCAGGGATTCGGACATGAGGGTGAGTTTAGATTGGTATTCTCCACTGACTGGGATACAGGTTGGATGTATCTGGGTGAAACATGGATTGGCCATCAAAGCTCCTTTTTTTACAGCTTTCCAGGCTGCACTCACATTACAACCCATAGCGTTAGTAGACAGATAATATACATTGCCATACCCACCTGTGGCTAAGACTACACAGTGTGCACTGTATCGCTCCAGCTGCCCTGTCACAAGGTTGCGTACTATGATACCCCTTGCTTTACCATCAACGATCACTACATCCATCATTTCATGGCGATTGTACATTTTTACGGTGCCCAGTGATATCTGTCTGGATAAAGCACTATATGCTCCAATCAATAGCTGTTGCCCGGTTTGACCCCGAGCGTAAAAAGTCCTTGATACCTGTACACCACCAAATGACCTGTTTTCCAACAAACCACCATACTCACGAGCAAAAGGAACACCCTGTGCGACACACTGATCGATAATATCGACACTCACTTCTGCCATTCGATATACATTGCCTTCCCGGGCACGGTAGTCACCACCTTTGACCGTATCATAAAATAACCTGAAGACACTATCTCCATCATTAGCGTAGTTTTTAGCGGCATTGATACCTCCTTGTGCAGCAATGCTATGTGCCCGACGAGGGCTATCGTGAAAAGTGAAACACTGTACATTATAGCCGAGCTCGCCTAAACTGGCCGCAGCAGATGCTCCTGCAAGCCCGGATCCTACGACAATCACATCTAATTTTCGCTTATTTTGAGGAGCTACCAGAGGTACTTTAGATCTATAGTTGGTCCACTTTTCGGCGATGGGGCCAGGCGGTACTTTGGAATTCAATTCCATGCTGAATAATTATTTAAAAAGAAAATGATAAATAGGAATAATAGCAAAACCAAGCGGTATGAGTATGCAGAATAATCTTCCAATACCCTTTATGATAGGTGTATACCTTGGATGATTGAATCCGAGGGTCTGAAAAGCACTTTGAAAGCCATGCTCCAAATGGAAGGCTAACACCACCATACTGATGACATATAATAATACGATCCACCATTGATCATAAGCCATGGAAACCCTGGAATAAAGATTTTGCATCGCTTCGTAATCAACATAGTTGACGGTCTCTAAGACTCCTTGCTTCATCTTAAACCAAAAGTCACCCATATGCCCAACCAGAAAAAATAATATCATGGTACCTAATAACCCCATATGCCTGGATCCAAAAGTAGTCTTTGAGGCGTGCTTGGTATTGTAATTACTAATTCTCGACTTTCTATTCTCATAAACCAAGATAAGGCCCTGAATTGTGTGTAACAAAATAAAGGTATATAGAGAATAGCTGATAAATTTGATCAATGGGTTATGAGTCATAAAATAAGTATACTTATTAAATGCTTCACCCTCATCATCTTTAAGCAATTGAAAATTGCCCATAAGGTGCACGACAAGAAAAAGGCAAAGGAATAAGCCTGTCAGGCTCATGATGATTTTTTTGCCAAGAGATGACTTAAAAAATTGTAGAATCCAATTCATAAAACTTTGATTCGAAAAAAGGTGGATATACTCAATATCAAAGGCAAAATTACTAAAGCATGTATGGAAGATTTAACACATTAGTCTTTCTTGGCTATTTAGAGAAAATCTAAATAAAAGCTTGTGAAAACGAATTTCGATAAAACCGAACAATTCAAGTCAACTCTCGTCTTCAACCAAATAATCTTAACTTTGCTGCCGATGAACAAAAATTTGTTTCAGGAATATTTAAGCCTGTTCCCCCCTGTCGAACTACCAGCCACCCTGACCTTAGACTCTTATAGAACTTTTGAGCAAGTCAATGATTTAATACCGTTGGACCTAGCTGCAAAATTTATCTTGCAAGAAGACGAATTGCCTGAAGAAGAATTTACGGAATTCCTGCCCTGCTTCAAACTACCCCAGGGCACTGCAGAATATATCACAGTAGTTTATTGGAAAGCATCTCTCATGCGCTATGATTTTATACTGAGTACTTACACCAAAAACGGTATCCCAATATCCAGGCAAGTAATAGCAGGGACCTCCAGTGATGGAAAAATTATCACCAAAAAAGTTGCCACGATAGATCCGGATGGCTCTATCACCGTCATAGCCTCAGATCTTGCTATTGATCAGCTTTCCTTTGATCCTGCCAAAACCAAAGAACTTACCTATGAACTCCTGCCCAATGGGTATATCTCCACGCTAGATGAAAATGAATAAACCAAAAAAATCAGCCACTCAGAAATACCATTTTGACGCGCTAAAGGCACTTGTATCAGATTTTCTCAAACATCATTCGGATAAATATTATTCTGCCAGGCAGATCCTACGAGCTGTCAATGCATCCAACGATTTTTCAGAACTGGATCAGGTGCTGACCAGACTTGTCAAAACCCGCCAGATCCACGAAAGAAAAGGAGGGCAATACAAATATGGACCACTAGACAAACCCGGGAGATCTGCTGCGGATACCAAAAGGCCCTCCGGTGCGATCGAAGGCAGGCTGGAGGTGATAAGGAGTGGAGCTGCCTACCTGATCTCAGATCAAAGTGCAGAAGATATCTATATCCATGAAAAAAATCTAAATGGAGCCATCCATGGTGATATCGTCAAAGTAAGCTTTGTCCAAAATGCAAGACGAAAGCCGGATGGCAAAGTGATCGAGATCGTAAGGAGAGAAACGCATTTTTTTGTAGGTACACTCAGTCGTCGAAAAACCATTTGTGTAGTACAGCCTGATAGTCCAAATCACAGATTTGAAATCCATATCAGCAATGGGGACAGTATGAATGCCAAGGAAGGAGACAAAGTCATCGTACACATTCTTTCATGGCGAGATGGTACTCATCGATATCCTAAAGGTAAGGTCACTCAAATATTGGATAAAGGCTCCATTATTGACAATGAGATGACCGCTATTTTGATCAATCACGGTTTTCCCATTGATTTTAGCCATGAAGCTCAACAAGAGGCTCAAAAGGTATCGGGTAGCATGAAAGATGGATTATCCTGGCCTGACCGCAAGGATTTCCGGAATACCACCACATTTACTATAGATCCCGAGACAGCCCGTGATTTTGATGATGCCTTGTCTGTTGCCTTTATGCCGGATGGCAATCTTGAAATCGGTGTGCATATCGCTGATGCTTCACATTACCTCTCGGAAGGAAGTATATTAGATCAGGAGGCTTATGCCCGATCCACATCGGTATACCTGGTAGATCGGGCATCCCCGATGCTGCCGGAAATATTGTCAGGAGATATATGTTCTCTCAAGCCGCTCACTGATCGCCTTACTTTCTCCGTGGTATTTACTTTTGATCATCATAAGACAAAAGTGCTCCAAACCTGGATTGGCAAATCGGTTATTCATTCAAATCACCGCTTTACATACGAAGCTGCTCAGGATGTTTTGGACTTGAAGCAAGGGTATTACTTGAAAGAACTTGGTGAATTAAATAGGTTGGCCAAACTCCTTCGAACGGAGCGATTTAAAGCAGGGTCTATCGGATTTGATTCACCCGAGTACAAATTTCAACTGGACCCGGTCTCCGGGAGACCATTGGCACTTACAGAGAAAGTACGGATAGATACACATCTTTTGGTGGAAGAATTTATGTTACTTGCCAATAAAGCGGTCGCCGAGTATATCTTTAAAAAAGAGAAAAACCAGGACAGCATACCCTTTGTATACCGGGTGCATGACCTGCCTGACCTCGACAAATTAAAGGACCTGGCATCTTTTTCAAAAGAAATTGGATATGATCTCAAAATAAATACACCTAAAGAAATAGCAAAATCACTCAATGCACTTTACGAAGCTAGCCAGACCAACGATGCACTCAAACTCCTGCAGCCGTTGGCTATTCGCACGATGGCCAAAGCGGAATACACGACCAACAATATCGGTCACTATGGACTAGCTTTTGAATTATACTCACATTTTACTTCTCCGATACGCAGGTACAGCGACATCCTGGCACACCGGATCTTGTTTTTAAATATGCATCAGACCTTTAGAGTCGATAAAAAAAGATTGGAAGAACAGTGCAAACATATATCTAACCAAGAACGCAAAGCGATGGATGCAGAGCGGGAATCGGTCAAATTTTTCCAACTATTATTCATCATGGATCATGTCGGCGAAGAGTTTGATGGCGTGATTTCCGGGATTATCGAGAAAGGAGTATTTGTAGAGCTCGACGAAAATCATGTAGAAGGTTTTATCCCATTTGTCGAGATGGCACAACCTTTTTATTTGTCTGATAACAGGCTCAAAGCACTGGGTCGCTCGACCGGACTTGTTTTGTCTATGGGAGACAAGATTAAAATCAAAATTCAGGCAGCCGATATGACACTCAAAAGAGTTCAAATGTCATTTATATCCAAAACCTGAACAAACTTAGAGATATGAGACAGGCGTGCATTTTGGGACTTTTGATTGCGTTTGGCTTACTGAGTTGTGCCAGTCATCGAATGACTACATATGGTGGTATTGGCCCGGAAAGATCATTATATTACTATCAAACCGGCCAAGGAGAGCCGATCATCCTGGTCCACGGTGGACCGGGGCTCAATCACTATTATTTCCTTCCTTATATGGATCGCATGGCGAGTCGTAATCATATGATTTATTATGATCAAAAAGCCTGTGGCGAATCTGAAATACCTACAGATACTGCTGCCATGAGCCTGGCTTCTTTTGTGGACGATATAGATCAGGTAAGGAAAAAATTTGGGCTTAAAAAGTTCCATTTGTTAGGTCACTCATGGGGTGCCATGTTAGCTGCAAAATATGCCATACAATATCCCCAATATCTTTCATCTCTGATATTAGTTAGTCCTGCCGGATTTTCATCTGCAGATGTAAGTGAGGCTAGTAAAGCCCTCAATCGAAAATTTGATTATACCGACCAGTTTCAACGCACCCAGATCATCGAAAGTCAGGATTTTAAAAACGGAGCTCCGAGTGCTATGGCAGATCTGATGAGGTTGAGTTTTAGGCAAAATATGGCCAAAAAAGATCTCATTGATAGTCTGAACATCTTCATACCGGAAGATTATGCCAAACGCAATGCCCAATTAAAGTATTTATTTCATGATTTAAGAGATTATGATCTTTATCCTTCTCTATCTACCATTAAAGCTCCTACCTTGATCATTGCCGGCGAAGTCGAAGTTGGCCTGCCTGCGACCAATAAAATAAATCAGAAAATACCAGGGTCGATTTTAAAAGTAATAAAAGAATGTGGTCATTTTCCATTTGCAGAGCAACCTGCAGCATTCGATGCGGCCATTTATAATTTTTTGTTACAGCTGAAGTAATCAGCATACTTCCTATTATATCGTATACTAATTATTTTTTGCATTTATCTATAGTCTGATTACGAGCATTAATATTAGATTTATAGAATGCTATTACTCATGAATCTTCCATTAAAAAATGATGCGGCTACTTTTGGAGTGCTCATTCTGGTTTTGGCTGCCATATTTTATACAACCCAAAGTAAAAGCCCGGGGTGGCAAAAATTTTACAAATATGTTCCTGCACTACTGTTGTGTTATTTTGTTCCAGCACTGCTCCATTGGCCTCTAGGCATCATCTCGAGTGACGATTCTAAGTTATATCCATTTGTTTCCAGATATATCCTTCCTGCCAGTTTATTATTGTTTTGTATCAGCCTGGATTTAAAAGAGATTTCCAGGTTGGGACCTAAAGCATTAATTATATTTTTAGCAGGAACTATAGGCATTATCATTGGAGGACCATTGGCATTGTGGTTGGTGAACACACTAACCCCTGGTATCCTGCCGGCACCTGCCACTGAATTATGGGCAGGCCTCTCTACCATCGCTGGGAGTTGGATCGGTGGCGGTGCCAATCAAACTGCCATCAAGGAAATCTTTGAAGTGCCCAATACTCTGTTTGGTACTGTAGTGGTCGTGGACATTGCAGTGGCCAATTTATGGATGGCCATTCTACTTTATGGTACCGGTATTCATCACAAAATAAACAAATGGCTTAAAGCAGACTATAGTGCCATAGACCGATTACGAGTAAAAATGGAGCACTTCAGTGCAAGTGTAACACGACAACCCACTCTGCCTGACCTGATGATACTGATGGGTTTGACATTCGGAGGGGTAGGGCTGGCTCATTGGCTGACGGATGGTATCATGCCGATCATGGAGGTATACAAAGAAAGATTGGCTGCCTATGAGTTACATGCTCTGAACTCTTCCTTTTTCTGGATAGTGGTATTGTCCACCACTTTAGGTATACTATTATCTTTTACCAAAGCACGGTCTTTTGAAGGCATAGGTGCTTCTAAATGGGCATCACT
>OBID01000707.1_pt1 | contig 12908 bp, 10 predicted proteins | sample 1519781 | NCBI WGS metagenome assembly OBID01 (sample SAMEA3991478, study PRJEB22521) | metagenome | biome: anthropogenic terrestrial biome; feature: sewage plant; material: sludge | place: Sweden | collected 2012-09-26
AAATTAATTAGAGCTTTTTTGATGGTGTTTCTATTAATAGATTGGGTAATGAGCATTTTCATATAATGTAGAATTAAATTTAGTCTGTGATTTTTAGTATTATTCAAACAATGCATTAGTGATTTCATCCTGGAAATCATAAAAAACCTGCCTTAATTTGCTCTTGGCATTGGTCCCATAGTTTACTATAAAACAACAGGTTATATCATAGTTTGTAAAATAAAAGCAATTTGCACTATAGCCTAAGTCTCTACCGTTATGGCCGTAGGCAAATCTATCAGAATTGAGCGGTTGGTTGAAGTATCTTTTCATCAATCCAGCTCCCAGGTAGAGGTCATTGTCGGGGTCATCTGGATCCTCTTCTCTAATAAAAGTGGTCATATCAGCCATGCTGCTTGAACTCAGGATTGTTTTTGTCCTGAGTAAAGGTTCAATAAATCTTTGCAAATCTATTACTGTTGAATAGAAGCCTCCATATCCATTCCCACTGCCTGTATTAAAATTTGTTACATTTACTAATCGTTGGTCATTGTATAAATCAAAATATCCTTGCGCAGTGATAAGTGGTAGATTATCATGGGAGTAATAATAGGTATCTGACATGTTTAACGGTCCTAATATTTTAGCATGAAGTAGCGCTGTATTGGTTTGACCAGTTGCCTTAGCTATTACTATGGAGAGAAGTAGAGTATTTGTATTAGAATATAAGCAGCTTTTACCTAATTCGAATGTAGGATTTTTATTGTAGCCGAATTTTATTAGCTCTTCTGCATTCCATTTTTTATCTGGATCATTAAGTAAGGCAAGATAAAAGGCATCGCTGGTGATGATATCGTAGATGCCGGTCGTATGATTCATCAGCTGTCGAATGGTTGCCCCACGACAATTGTTTACATTATCTAAGACTTCCTTTGGAAGCCATTGGTCTATTTTATCATCTAATTTAAATACTTTTTCTTCGACTAATAGATGTATCAAAGTACCGGTAAACATTTTAGTGATACTGGCTACTTTTGAAACAGTACAAGGTTCAAATGGAATATTTTTATCTATATCTGATAATCCTGCAGCTCCTACCCATGTACCGGAAGCATCTCTGATTAAAAGCGATATCCCAGGGAGTCCCTTTTGAACATATTTATCGACAATAGTTTTGAATCTGATTGACTTAGGATGGTTATTATTGCCTGATGGATAATTATATTGACAGGCTGTAGTGGACGAGATATCCCCTTTTTGACAAGATATAGCAATTGTATATAGGATCAAAGTTAAAATTAGCTTGTTCATAAATCTTTGTTTTTAGTATTTAGTGAATAATAGGTGCCTATATGGAGTGAAGTACTTGGCAACAGAGGTACATAACTATTCACAAAAGGCGTTACCATGCTCACGCGATATTGAATGAAGGGTTTTAATGACTTTATCTGAGCATATATCCCTATACTTGCTGATAACTGGGCATGCGGCGAACCCAATTTTCCAATTCTTCTATATTTCTCCGTATCACTATATTTGAATATTTCATGAAGTTCCAGGGTATGTAAATAGCCTAGTCCTGCCGACCAGGATATGCCGGTATTTTTTATGACATCGTATTGTTTGGTGTATTCACCATATAATTGGATCCCCTGATGGACCAGTCGATGATAATAATACCCTAGTTTATAATGGATAAAGGATGTGGAATGTTTTTTTTCTTTTTGTTTCCAGCTAATGCCAATATCAAAACCTGGGTGCAGGACGCTTGTAAATCCTTTTGGAGGCAGGGTGGTGGCGTGGTTAAATAGTGATAAACTGTAAAATTTTTGTCCTTGAGTTGCCACGGAGCAAGTTATTAATAACGCAACAATGAAGACTTGTTTGTTGAATGATCTTCGTTGGATAATCACTTTGATTGGGTTGAGAAATTTTAAGTTTGTTTTCATTGATAGTATTTTTTATGACTTAATTGGACGGTTTTGAATATAAACTTATGTTTGTTACGATTATTGAATATGATTGAGCTAATGACGCCAGCTTTTTGACTATTGAATGAACCTGGTTATCCAACGAATGAGAGGACACTGTTTGCCATTTTTCTAATTTAAAGAATTAAAAGTTTGAATTCTAAAAGTTGAATAAGTGGCTAGAGGAGACTGATTGCCTTCAATATATTGGGTTTGGCATCACGTGATACACGAATTTTATGGGGCTTATGATTCAATATTTGGGAGCCCGGCTTTAAAACTAAATATCCATCTGAATTATTGAAACTATCGATTTCAAATGCATTTACTATATAGGACCTGCCGACTTTAATAAACCCAATTAATTTGGTAATGCTTTCTTCATAATACCCTAAGTGTTTACCGGAAATGATCAAAGAACCATCTTTTAAATGAAATTTCGTACTTGACCCATTAGCCTCAATAAATATTATCTCATCCGTAACAAGATATTTGGTGATATCTCCTTCATGGTTTCTATATCTTACCTGGACCCGTGAAGGCTTTGATTGTGATTTAGATAAATTGGTTTTCATTTTTTTCATTTATTTTTTGATTATAATTTAGGATTTAGATGGATTCTGATTATGCTGGATTTAGATATTTTTAATAAGCTCGTAGTCGAGATTTTTTTTGGTTAATGAGCTTTGACCCTTGATAAATTTTCATGGTGTAAATATGGATATATCGCGAACTTAGTTTATTGACTATTATTGACAAAAGGAGCTTAATGCTGGACTTGGGTCAGTCTATTCGTTACTTATTAATGACTTATAAAGAAGAAACAATGCAAATCATCCTGGATCTTGGGTAGTTTTCACACCAGAATGGAAACTATTTCGATTATAGCCAATCTGCTTTTGCACCCCTGGTGCAAAATGATATATATTTTGCATTAATTGTTCAAAATCAAATGGTATTATATTAACTTTAGGTCTCTTTTTGACCGAATTAACATGCATCCTTCTTCTAATATCCTTAATACCTTCCGTTATGAACCCATCATTACCTGATTATTATAATGACTTTCTTACGGCTTTAAAATTAAGGGGCACATCGCAGAGTGCTTTGGTAAAGGAATTAGGTATTTTATTAAACCTTCAAAATCGAGCCATATATAACCGTCTAAACGGGGAAACACAATTTACTATCAATGAGGCTATATTGATTTGTAAGACATACAATATTGATTTACAGGAAATTATTATGCCTGATGCGGAAAGCATTACTTACAATAGCTCTACAGTTGGTAGGAAAATAAGTAAACCACTGGATTATCTTCAAGGACTTACCCAATCCTTTGACTGGCTTGAAACTTTATCTAATCCAAAGATTCACTACACATCACATGATTTTCCTTTATTCCTTACTTGTGCTTTCCCCAATATTATTAAACTGAAACTCGCCATTTGGAGTTATTACTCCTGGGAGCTCAAAAGTTTTAGAAGCGCTTCGATACTGGATCTGGAGGATAAAGAGTTTGATGGGGTAAATGAATTATGCAAGAAGATCGTAAATCAATATTCGAGAGTTCCATCTGTCGAATATCTTCCATCTTCTTTGTTTGAAAACACCTTATATCAAATCCGCTATTTATGGGAAATACAGGGATTCCTTTATAAAGAGCATTGTAAATTATTAGTCAATGATTTGGAATCTATGCTTGCCTATATGGAGGACATTGCTATATCTGGCAGCAAAAACCCGGCTCCGGTTGTATTTTATCGCAGTGATATGCTCAATCAGAGTCTCAATTTTTTAGTGGAATGGGATGTAGGTGCTCGAGTGTATACGATGATTGATAGCCCTAATAATATTTTTACAGAATCGCCAAGGATGGTGACTCATATGAAAGATTACTTTAGGAAAATAATTCAATCCTCCGAATTATTAACTCAAAGCAATGCAAAAGAACGAAGAATGTATTTTAATCAACTCTTTCAAAAGGTAAGAGAATTGAAGAATTTGCTTGATAGTTAGTGTTGATTGTTAATTTTAATAAATGGGCTGATTTAGTGTTTAATAACTTAACTCTCCAATATCCTTGGTAATGTTACTCACACCCGAACAACGCTCTATAATCCAGTCCACCGGCAATATCAAGATCAATGCCGTGGCGGGCTCCGGCAAAACCACTACGGTGATTGAATATGCCAAAGCCAGGCCAAAACAAAGTAAGATCCTCTACCTCGCATTTAACAAATCTGTCCGTATCGAGGCGAGTAAAAGATTTGCTGACCTGGGTATAGAGCATGTTAAAGTGGAGACTGCACATTCTTTGGCCTACAAACACATCGTACCACAAAAAGGCTATCGGGTGAAAGCTCAGGGATATAAAACCAACGAACTGGTCGACTTGTTAGGGCTGCAAGCATCCGGAGAAAAACATGCAGCGTATATCGTAGCCAATCATATCTCTAAGTTCATGTCCTATTTCTGCAATAGCGACAAACTGAAAGTGAGCGAACTGAATTATCTTGATGTGGTCTCTGATCCAAAAGCAAAAATATTCGTAACCAATTATTATGCCTATATCGAGAAACAGACCCGCATGCTTTTGGGCAAGATGGACAAAGGCGAACTCGAGATCACCCATGATTTTTATTTGAAAAAATTCCAGTTGTCCAATCCAGTTTTAAATTTTGACTATATCCTTTTTGACGAAGGCCAGGACGCTTCGGCTGCTATGCTGCATGTATTCTTTAGACAGTCCGCGACCAAGGTCATCGTCGGCGACACGCACCAACAGATCTATGGCTGGCGGTATGCGATCAATTCCCTGGAGAAGGCTGATTTTAAAGATTATTATTTGTCAACCAGTTTTAGATTTAGTCAGGATATCGCTGATCTTTCGATGAAGGTATTGGATCGTAAGCTTGCGCTTGGACCCATCAAGCCGGTGCCTATCGTCGGAAAAGGTAAAAGCAAAACGACCAGGACCCATGCTGCCCTGGCGCGTACCAACCTAGGCCTGCTGATCCACGCGATCCAATATATCACTGAAAATCCCAAAATCAAAAAGATTTATTTCGAAGGCAATATCAATTCATATACCTACGCAGAGGAAGGAGCTTCGCTCTATGATGTACTTAATCTCTACAATTACAATCATGATCGTATCAGGGATCCTCTTATCCGCTCTATGAAGGATCTTACTGAATTAGAAGACTATGTAGACAAAACCGGCGAAGCACAACTCGGCATGATGGTAGAGATCGTCAAAGAATATGAAAATGAGATCTATGATATCTTGCGAGAACTCAAAGAAAAACATGTCGACAATGATCAGCGTGACCAGGCTGAGATGATTTTCTCTACGGTCCATCGGTGCAAAGGATTAGAATATGATACGGTTCACCTGGTCAATGATTTTCTTACTGATGACAAATTGACTAGCCTTATTACCAAACAAAAAGATGCTGCAGAAAAGGAAAATTCAGATGAAGCAGTTATTGACCTGGCCAGGCTCAGTGAAGAAATCAATTTGCTTTATGTCGCCATCACAAGGACGAAAACCAGGTTGTATATACCGGAGGATCTCAAGCCCGATGATTTTCAGGATTCTAATCATATCCATTGGACCAAGGGTGCGAAGAAAGCTTATAAAGAAGAAAAATCTGCGGACAACTACAATACTAAAAAAGCAAAATATAAAAAGAAATCACCGTTTGATTTTATTCCCTACCTGGAAGATCAACCCAAACCCGCAGCTGCCTCAGCAGGTGCTATATGGACAACGGAAGAAGATGATGAATTGACCATGATGTTTGAAGAGGGTTTGAGTTTGCAGGAAATGGCCAGTCATTTTGGTAGGACTAAAGGCGCTATCCGTGCCAGGCAACGGAGGTTGGGATTGGAATAGCATGCTAAAATATTCTATGCAGCAATGGAAGCGGTAGCCATCAAACTGATCAATGAAGGTGCAGACAATTATTTCATCGGCAATGCGCAGGTTCTGAGAAAATTAGAAGCTTTGGATTACTTATATAAAAAGCTAAAATCACAGTACCGACTGGATCCGACCTGGTCAATGTGATAGGGGAAATGGCTGGTATAGTACCCGTTAAGACAAAATAAAAGTATCCAAGCATTTAAATAAAAAGAGCACCTGAATAGTTGGTGCTCTTTTTATTTAAATATGAATCTTAACTTACTTTTTTGACAAAATTAATTTTTTGCTGATAGAATATTTTCCTTCAGTCATACGATAAAAGTAAACCCCGTCAACGAGATTAGAAGCATCAAATTGAACCTGGCGCTGCTCATTTCGTGAAATGGTCCCATCAAAAAGTGAAGCTACTTTCTGTCCTCGCAGATTATAAATTTCTACAATTACGTGTTGACGAACAGGACTACTAAAATGAATAATCGTGGAATTGACAAATGGATTAGGGTAAGCCTGAACTGTTAAGTTTCCTGCACTTAATGCCAGGTTCTCTTCGTTATTTGGAATCGTTGACAAATTTCTGCTCCTTAAATTTGGTTGTGCTAAAGCAGTGGGGTTAGATGTAAAATTGCTATAACCCGGCAAACAATCTATACATCCCTGAGAAGTAACTATTACAGAGCAATGATTTTCACAGCCATAGGCATTCGTTGCTGTTAAGGAATAGGTCCCTGGTACAGTTACGGTGATCCATCCTGAGGTAGATCCATTACTCCACAGATAAGATGTTGCATCCATGGGTCCCTTGAGTTCTGTAGTTTCAGTTCCGCAAATATTTAATTTTCCTGCTATCATACAAGACTGAGATGATACTGTAATCTTTTTCGAACAGGTGCTGACACATCCATAAGGGTTTGTCACCACTACCGTATAGATCCCTGCATCCCATATGGCTAGATTTTGAGTGGTCGCTCCATTATTCCACAGATAGGTAAAATCTCCGACTGGTGCAGAAAGTATAATGGTTTGCATAAAACAAATGGCAGTGTCGCCGGTTATGGTGCAATCTGGAAACTGGCTGGGTATAATTGTTTTCGAGCAGGTACTGCTACAACCACTTGGATTGGTGACTATGACTGAATAAGTTCCAGCCTGGACTAATGTAATACATTGTGTGGTATCACCATTACTCCACAAATAGGATGCATCGTCTCCGGTGGCACACAGTCGGGTACCAACTACTTCGCAAAGTGGTGAAGTAGCAATAATAGTGCAGTCAGGAATTAGATTGACCACGGTTTTGATGCTGGCCGAAGTTTTTGTACCACATTCATTGGTGATAGTTACCCAATAAGTACCATTATTTCTGATGATCACACTTTGTGATTTGGCTCCGAAACTCCAAAAATACTGACTGCCTTTTGATGCAGTTAGAATGACCCTTTCTCCCACGCAAAATGTAGTGGGGCCATTCGCAGAAATAGTGGCGATGCTATTGGTGGAATTTAAAGAAACTATGACAGGTAAAGAAGTATCACTACAAGCACCTGGTATAAATACTGAATAAATGCCGCTGTCCCTGACAGTGATCGTTCGGGTCGTATCGGATGTGCTCCACAAGTATCCTGTTGCCAGGGAAGCAGTAAGTTTTACGCTATCACCAATACATAGGTTTAATGGACCACTTGCCGTAATGGTGGGTGCGAGGAAGCTATTAAGTGAAACTATAGCTGGCATAGATACCCCGGCACATAATCCCGGCGTGGTTACTGTATAGTTTCCAGCAACTTTTATGGTAATAATTTGTGTGGTATCTCCAGTACTCCAGGTATAGTGACTAGCTGTTGATGAAGTCAAGGTCACACTATCTCCCAAACAGAAGGATAGTGGGCCACTTGCAGTAATGGTGGGAATAGCCGAAGCATTTACAACGACTATAGTGGCTTGGGATATTCCTCCACAAGCGCCGGATGTAGTGACGCTATAACTTCCTGCAGCTTTTACTGTGACACTTTGAGTGGTTTCTCCTGTACTCCATAAGAAGCTGATGCCGTCAGAAGAAGTAAGCTCGATACTATCACCTTGACAGAATGTTAGTGGGCCACTCGCCGTGATGGTTGGATTAGTAGCTGGTAGTATTGCTACTGCGGTCGCTGATGAAGTGCCTGCGCAAATTCCTGATGTAGTGACACTATAACTCCCTGCTGCTTTTACCGTGATACTTTGTGTCGTGGCACCAGAACTCCATAAATAGCCGCTGGATATCGATGAAGTAAGAATGACGCTATCACCGAGGCAAAATGATATTGGACCACTGGGCGAGACGGTTGGATTGGCAGAATCACTTACTGTAATATGGATCGAAGTTGAGGTGACAGTGCATTCTCCAGTAGTACTTACGCTGTAGTCGCCGTCTTCGTTGACTGTAATACTTTTGGTCGTGGCCCCATTACTCCACAGATTACCACTGCTTACAGATGATGTCAGTATTACACTACCTCCTGTACAAAACGTGGTTGGACCGTTCGCGGAGATTGTTGGAGCTGAAATATTTATAACATTTATTGCAATCGGAACTGAAGTCCCTGCACATATGCCCGAGGTGGTTACAGTATAGCTGCCGGTAGAAGTGACCGTAATACTTTGCGTAGTCGCACCTGTATTCCAAAGATATCCATCAGCTGGAGAAGATGTAAGTATGATGCTACCTCCTGTGCAAAATGTGAGTGGGCCATCTACCGATATCGTAGGGATGGCTCCGGCACTGATGATTACCGTTGTTGTCTCCGAGGTCCCACCGCAGTTCCCTGTTGTGGTTACCGAATAGGTGCCAGGTGTGGTGATGGTAATACTCTGTGTCGTAGCGCCGTTACTCCACAGTATTCCACTAGCGACGGATGAAGTCAGCATCACGCTTCCTCCCGGACAGAATGTGAGTGGGCCATTTGCTGATATAGTTGGAATTAGGGGGGTAATAAGGTTTACCATAGTTGCAGCTGAGGTGCCACCACAAGTCCCTGTATTGGTTACACTATAATTGCCAGCGGCAGTAACTGTAATACTTTGCGTTGTAGCGCCCGTATTCCATAGGTAACTGCTGGCGAGAGATGAAGTCAGAATGACATTTCCCCCGGTGCAAATTGAGGTCGGACCACTCGCTGAGATTGTAGGCACAGACACTGCCATAACACTTACTCCCGTAGGAAGAGAAGTACCTGAGCAAGTACCCGTCGTAGTTACACTATAATTGCCTGCTGTAGAGACGGTGATGGATTGAGTGGTAGCACCAGTACTCCATAGATATCCATCAGTAGGTGAGGATGTAAGGATGACACTACCTCCAGTGCAAAATGTAAGTGGTCCACCTGCTGATATCGTCGGAATAGCGCCAGCGCTGACCGAGATCATCGTTGTAGCAGAAGTGCTTCCGCAAGTGCTTTGATCGGTTACTGTATAGCTTCCTGCTGAGGTAACCTCTATATTTTGAGTGGTAGCGCCGTTACTCCATAGAATGCCGCTGGGGATTGATGAAGTCAGTATCACACTTCCTCCTGGACAGAAGGTGGTTGGGCCATTTGCTGTGATTACAGGTATAGTTAATGGATTTACGGTTACAGGAGTAGAACCGGAGGCAGTGCTGCAACCACTAGCATTGGTCACAGTAACACTATAATTGCCACTACTAGCTGCCGTGATGCTTTGCGAAGTTGCGCCTGTGCTCCATAGGTAAGCTGATCCTACGGAGGCAGTAAGCACAACATTTTCTCCCTGGCAGACCGTAGTTGAACCACTTGCTGATATGGTAGCACCTGGATTCGCATTGACAGTCACTGCTGTTCCTTCGGAGGTACCTGTACACCCGGAGGCATTGGTCGCTGTGACTGTATAATTGCCTCCTTCATTCACCAAGATGGAGGTAGTCGTCGCACCAGTACTCCACAAATAAGTACCACCACCTGAGGCAGTAAGGGTGACGCTCCCTCCCTGGCAGAATGTAACAGGGCCACCTGTGGATATCGATGCAGTAGGGTTAGAACCAATAGTTACCATAGTGGGCGTTGAAGTTGCTGTGCCGCAGGCATCGGAGACAGTAACAGAATAGCTACCGGCAGTACTAACGGTAATACTTCTAGTTATTGCGCCATTTGACCAACTATAGCTATTTGCTGAAGTAGCAGTCAATGTAACGCTCGCACCCTCGCAAAGCATGGTAGAACCGCTCGCACTAATAGAAGCGTTAGGTGGAGAAATGCCGGAGACATTGGTTGTGTGCAAATTTATCGCACCAGCTGTAGTGAGAGCACGACCGCTTAATGAAGAACCTACGTTTAAAGTAATCGCTCCACCGGCCAGAACAGTCCCTTGAAAGCTGGAATTAGTCCCTAATTCAAAAGCTCCGCTGATTTGCCAATATACATTACATAGATTAGCTGAATTGGTCAATACAATGTTAGCTGCTGAGCCGGTCGCAAGTGCTCCGTCAATCTTGAAAATAAAAACGGAATTGGCATTACCCTGACCATTGAGGGTCAAGGTTCCATTTAAGGTAGAGGCAGCACCCAGGCAATAAATGTTTGGGGTCAATATTTGTCCGCTACCCATTGTAGTCCCCAGGACCATGCCACAAGTCTTTCCACTTAAAGCAGCATAAGCATTAGCCACATCGGTTGCAGCGGAGGCTGAGGCACTATTTGCTACATTTATTTGTCCTACTACTGTGCCTGGAGGGAATCCGGCGAATGCTCCAACATTCGTACCGATATCTCCGGTGATGTGAGATGCGCCATCATTAGAAAAGGCTCCTGCTGCGCTAAAAACGCTGTAGCTAGTAGCGGAACCTAGCTCAATGACTTGTGTAAGTGCAACATTAGTATAAAGGCAAATAAATAGGCTGGTTAGGACTAATAAAGATTTGACTTTCATTTGGGGTTTTGATTTAAATAAACTTTAAATTAAATTACATAATTACAAAGTTGGTGGTAATTGTATTAAGTATTGTTACACATTTATAATATATAATTACATAAATCACATATTTTGTAGATTATAATATCGAAAAAAATGGATGATATAATTTTAGCCTACTCTCGAAAAGTTAAATAATTGACCTTTGTTTTCGCTCATTAGCCTGATCTGTGTAGAGATCTTTTTGCTATTAAATAGTGTGCAATCTATTTTTAAACTAATGTACTGTCTGAAGCTACCTCCTAAAATATCTTATTAGGACAGTGTTTGATAAAAAAAAACTAAGATTGTACAGAACAGTCTGTTTGTTTATATTTGCATTGAAATAAGTAACAGACCTGCTGAATGAATGTCAAACACAACAGAGAAGAAGTCATCAAAAAGGGGCTGAAACTATTTTGCATCGATGGGTATAGTGCGGTCGGTGTGGATGCCATCTGCAAGACGACAGGCATGACCAAAGGCGCTTTTTACAATGCTTTTGGTAGTAAGGAACATTTTTTATTGACTTGTCTTGCCTATTATGCGGATCAAAACTGTATACGTATTGGCAAGAAATTAATAGCAGCGGGTGCCAAAAGCCCACTGCAACGACTAGAGAAGTTTTATATAGATATGTTACAGGTCCAGTCTGATATTCAATACATGGGTTGTATGGTGAATAATATGATGTCAGAATTGGGGAGTTCAAATGAGTTAGTGGGGAAAGCGACCAATCAGTATTTCGAGCATTTTTTGGATGCATTGGAACCCACCATAAAAGAAGCTCAACTTGCAGGCGAATTGACTTCGGCGATAGAAAGCAGGCAAATAGCTAATTTATTACATGCTACTTTTTATGGCATTCTCACCCGAATCAAAAGCTCGCATGACAGAGAGCAGAGCATTCTTACGATGCGGTTAATCATTCAAACTTTAAAAAATAAATAACAGTGAGTAAAGTAACTAACATTAAAAGAAAAATCGAGATCAATCTACCTTCAACTCAGGTGTGGAAGACATTATCAGATTTTGGAAATATTTGTCACGGTCATCCTGCTGTGAGCAAATCTTATATCACCTCCACCCAAAAGCAAGGTGTGGGTGCTACCCGGCATTGTGACTTTACGATGATGGGCGCCACAGGCGAAGAAAGAGTAGTCGATTGGAACGAAGGTAAAAATGTAAAGGTCTCTGTATATGAATTGCACAAAATGCCTGGTATCGCGACGATGGATTTGGATCTTTCCATTGAAGAAAAAGGATCTCATACCATGCTCTCAGGCGAAATGGTCTACACGATGAAAAACGGTTTTTTTGACCTGGTCAATAGCTTAATGATGAAAAATATGAATGCCAAGCTTTTGGATGGCATTGTGGCCGGGCATAAAAAATATATAGAAACCGGTGAAATCGTCAATGAAAAAACGAAACTGGATCTAAGTGCAGTCATCAAATAAACTAAAAAAATATGTCTGAGAAAAAGACTTTTTTAATCGTCAATGCCATCCCCAATATGGAAGATATGCCTAGCTTTCAATCTTATCTGACTCAAATCGTGCAGCTCTTCAATCAATATGGTGGCACCAATATGCAGCGGTTCAAAACCATAGAACAAGTGATGGGGAAAGGTGGAATAAAAGCGATAGCCGTTTTCGAATTTCCTAATCCTCAAGCAATAAAAGATATGATACTGGGAGAGGAGTTTAATGCACTAAATGACTTGAGGATAAAAGCATACAAACAGGAAGTAGATCTGATGATTTGTGAAACTTTGTAATCAGATCAGCATGGGTTATTAAAAAAATGCGGATGACTTTTTTTTGGGATATGACGGCCGATTTATTCTATATTCATCCTTTGGATTAGTTTTAAAAAATCTCCTATTAAATATCATGATATGGATTATCAGGAAGGTCAGTTTTATCAGCAAATAGCCCTCGTCTCTGGTGGTTCCTCGGGGTTGGGTTGGTCAATCACAAAATCTTTGCTGCAGGAAGGTGCCAGGGTGATTATCCTGGACATACATCAAAATAGGTCTCTTGATACAGCCAACCCTACCATGCTTGAATATCTCATGGTAGATGTAA
>OBID01000708.1_pt1 | contig 12889 bp, 12 predicted proteins | sample 1519781 | NCBI WGS metagenome assembly OBID01 (sample SAMEA3991478, study PRJEB22521) | metagenome | biome: anthropogenic terrestrial biome; feature: sewage plant; material: sludge | place: Sweden | collected 2012-09-26
ATTTCCTGCCTGAAATCTACATTATAAGTCAGCTTAAAATCCGGGTAATATTTAATGATCTCATCGTACAAACGTTTAGGACTCACCGGGATACCTGCCAGGTTATAGCTGGTCCTGATACTGATATTTTCTTCAGGAGCTTCCATCAACTCGATCGTGGCGCGTATAGCATCATCCATGTACAACATTGGAAGGGTGGTATCCGCATTCAAATAACATTCATACTGACCGGATTTGATGGCTTGATGAAATATCTCTACGGCATAATCAGTCGTCCCACCGCCAGGCAGACTTTGCCAACCAATAATGCCTGGATATCTGAGACTACGGACATCTACTGCATAACGTTGATGATAATACTGACACCATAATTCGCCGGCCAATTTGCTCATACCATATACGGTCACAGGTTCTGCGGCGGTATGTTGAGGGGTATTTTGTTGAGGGGTTGTTTTGCCGAAGACGGCAATGGTACTGGGAAAAAAAATTTTATCCATCTGGTATTGATGAGCCAGTTCGAGGATGCTGAGTTGGCCATTGAGATTCACATTCCAGGTCTTTTTAGGATTCCACTCACCATTGGCACTGAGTACTGCAGCCAGGTGATAGACCTGGGTGATATGATGATCTTCTATGATTTCTGCCATTCGTTGAACATTGAGGATGTCGAGCATTTCGAAGGGGCCATGTTCTACTTTGGGTTTCCGGATATCGGTGCACAACACTTTATCTTCTCCATAATGTTCACGCAGTGCTGCTGCCAGCGCTGTACCTACCTGGCCATTGGCTCCGGTGATCAAAATTTTGGTGGGTCGCATAGGGTAAAGTTAATATTCCTGACTGATAAATATTTTTTGGTTTATTCCTTTTGGATGGAGTCAAAGTCTATTTCGTCAATTTGCTGCCAAAAGCCATTATGGTTTTTATTGAAAAATTGATGCACCAATCCATTGGTGATACAAAGATAAGGCGCCTCTAAAGCCTGATTGTACCTGACGACTTGAGATACCACTTTGTGGTCAAGCTGAATATCCGGAGACTTGCACTCAATAATCACTTTTGGGATCACCTGGTGATCATAGAGGATGATATCACAGCGTTTAGATTTTTTGGATAGTTTTATCTCTTTTTCGACCGCTATCCTGGAGAGCGGGATTTTTTTTTCAATGAGTAGATATTGAATATACAATTGTCGCACCATCTCCTCAGGGGTAAATACCACCCATTTTTTTCTGATGAGGTCCCAGATTCTTTTCTCAGGAAGACTTTGATCGAGTTTTAAAGTAAAGTTTTTGGATAACAAATTTAGTTGCATGTCGGCTTGACTTAATGGACCATACCTCCACTGATTTTTTTCCCGTCCTTAAAAGTTTCTTCTATTTGCAGTTTGCCGTCCTCACCATAAAACCTGTACAGTCCTTGTTGTATTTCACCTTTGACCTGCATTTCATATTGTAAGCCGCCATGCATATAATATTTTCTGGCCCATCCATCTTTGACACCGTCTTTAAATTCAATTTTCTCATCCAGATGGCCGTATAAATATTTGATCACCTGGCCGTGTAAACTATTGTCTTTGAAAGAGCCTTGCTCGACGATATTGTTACCACCATTGAGTTTGATATAAGGACCTTGTTTGACATCTTCGATATAATTGGTGATGTCCATGATCCCGCCTCCGGGTGCGTAGGTGATCCAGCTACCATTTTTTTTGCCATTGATGACATTTCCTTCTATCAGTTTCTGACCCAGGCTATCATATTTTATTAAAGTCTTTACATCGCTGTCTTTGACGGAGATCATGTCATATTCCAGAGATTGTGTTTGCCGGGGTGCCTTGTCAGATGTACAATAAAAAAATAAAAGGCTACACGAGGAGACCAGTATGAAAATGAAGAAGTGTTTTATTTGCATTCCGGGGTATGGGCTTGATGATTTATAACAAACTGGATGAGTTCTTCCAGCGGAATACCAAGTCGGGCTGCTCCATCTGCTATGTCTTCTCGGGATACCTGGGCAGCAAAGGTTTTATCTTTAAGCCGCTTCAAAACCCCCTTCACTTCCATGCCTTCGTAGCCTCCGGGACGCATCAGGGAATAGGCATGCAAAAATCCTGACAATTCATCAAAGGCATAGAGCATTTTGTCCAATTTATTCTCAGGTTCTACGCCAAAGTGAAGCGGGCCATGAGCCGCGATGGCATGTATGACTTCAGGGTCTACATTGCGGGATTCGAGTTCTTCGACTATTTTTTGACAGTGCAGGTCAGGCCACTGATCCCAGTCAGCATCATGCAACCAGCCTGTGAGCTGCCATTTCCATTGGTCTTCCTCAGGTAAAGATTCTTTTTCTGCAGCCCAACATTTTAATAAATATCCCACTTGAAACATATGGTTTCTAAGTTTGATATTGGGTACCCAGGATGCTAATAAATCACCGGCTTCCTCCTTAGTGAGTAACTTACCTGTATGATCAGGGGAACCAAATGATTGCCTGCCTAAGATTCTGGTCATAGCTGTAAATGTAGCAAATTAGGTCAAAAAAGAGGTGCATAAGTCAATACAACAGGGGAGGAGGCCATAATTTGATTTTTAAGATTGGCATGGACAAACAACAGAGGCTCCATAGCTTATCTAAAAAGGTGTAAATTTGCTATTTATGTTAAAGCAAGAAGTCAATGGCTAAAATCATCGCTATCGCCAATCAAAAGGGAGGAGTAGGGAAGACTACGACAGCTATCAACCTGGCCGCCAGCCTGGCGATTTTGGAAAAACGCATATTGCTGGTGGACTCTGATCCTCAGGCCAATGCCGGCTCTGGTGTAGGTATCGCAGTGGATGATCTGACTACTACCTTATACGATTGTATGATCAACGACGCAGATCCTCAGAACGCCATTTTATCCACAGAAACCCCCAACCTTGATATTTTGCCTTCCAACCCCGATTTGGTAGGAGCTGAAATAGAATTGGTTTATAAAGAAAATCGGGAGTTTATCCTTAAAAAATTACTGGACAAAGTCAGCTACAAATACGATTACATCATCATAGATTGTCTACCCTCCCTAGGTTTGATCACGATCAATGCTTTGACTGCGGCGGATAGTGTGTTGATCCCCATTCAATGCGAGATATTTGCCCTCGAAGGCCTGAGCCGGCTCAAAAGAACAATTGCCCTGGTAAGGGAAAATCTCAACCCGGGGCTTGAAGTCGAGGGCATCATCCTGTCAATGTTTGATCAAAGGCTTCGCCTGGCCAATCTCGTGGTCAATGAACTTAGGACAAATGCACAAGACTATATATTTAAAACAATTGTACATAGAAATTCAAAAATCGGGGAAGCCCCAAGTGTGCACAAACCTGTTTTATTGTACGATGCTGCTGGAAAAGGAACCATCAATTTTTTGAACCTGGCTGACGAATTTTTAAAAAAACAACCGGTATTACAAAGCATATAGACACCATGGACCAAAAAAAAGAATTAGGTAAAGGGATCCGGGCGCTGCTTGGAAATATGGATACAAACAAAACCAGTCCATCCACCTCGGTGTCACCTTTGGCTAGCGTGCAAATGATCCCTATCGAGCAAATAGAAAAAAATCCATATCAACCCCGAAATGAATTTGAGAAGAATGCGCTGGATGAACTCGCCGCTACCATTAAGATTCATGGGATCATTCAACCGATAACCGTTAGAAAAATTGCGAATAATCGATACCAGCTCATATCCGGCGAACGCAGGACCAAGGCAGCCCAATTAATCGGATTAAAAGAACTGCCGGCCTATATCAGATCAGCCAATGATCAGAGCATGCTTGAAATGGCCCTGATTGAAAATGTACAACGGGAAAACCTCAACGCTATTGAAGTCGCTATCTCTATGGCAAGGCTGATAGAAGAATGCAAACTTACCCATAACGATATGTCTTCCAGGCTGGGTAAAGACAGGAGTACCGTCACGAATTATTTGCGATTGCTTAAGTTGCCACCTGATATTCAACAGGCAGTAAAAACGAAGAAAATATCAATGGGTCATGCAAGGGCTTTGGCGGGTATCGATAATCTGGTGCTGCAAATAAAATTATTTAAGGAGGCCATATTGCATGAATGGTCAGTGAGACAACTTGAGTCTACCATCAAATCATATGAGGGGACCAAAACCAGCAACAGACAAGAAAAAGACTCCAAACCTGCTGATCATTTTATCAAACCTTATACGGATAAAGCCAACGCTATATTTGGAAGGAAAACCATCATCAAAAGTGACAAAAAAGGAAGAGGCTCGCTCACCGTGCCTTTCACCAGCCTTGACGAATTGAATGAACTTCTCGACCGGATTTCTGTATGATCTTTAGTTTTGAAAGAACCCTTTTTTCAACGCTCCTGATTATACTCGTGATCGGGACTGTGGCAGGACAAGCAGACAGTATTACCATCCAATCAGCTACTATCGTTAATAAAGCGATACGCAGTGCCGATCCCGATTCCACCAGCAAACCTAAAAAACCAGGTTTGGCCTTTTGGTATGGACTGGCTATTCCGGGTGCGGGTCAGATTTATAATAAGAGGTGGTGGAAGCTGCCTCTCGTTTACGGGGCCTATGGTGCCGCCTTATACAATATAAAATATAGCCGGGATAATTATGCAGAATGGAATGGTTATTACACAGAAGCCTTGCGGACCAATATGCCGGTATTAGTCAGGCCCGATATATCCTTTAATGCCAAACAAATAAAAGTGTATCGTGACCGCTTCAGAGATAAAAAAGATGTTGCTATTTTTATGACCATTGGTGTCCATTTATTGGCCTCTTTGGAAGCATTTGTAGACTCACATCTTAAGAGTTTTAGTATGGACGAAGATCTTTCGTTCAAAACTTTCCCCGAGACAAGATCATTTGGCCTGGCCTATAATTTACATTAGGCCAAAGATCTTGGCATATTTGATGAGTTCTGACGGATTACTGATTTTTATTTTACCGGTCATGACCGCCATCATTGGATTGATGTCTTTGGATACGATACCCATCAAGGTCTCTGTAGAAGCTTTGACCACACATTTGGGCTCGTCACACAGACCCTGATCTACTACAACCTGCCCATCTTTTACATATACGGTGAATTGGCCTCCGCCTTCTCCGGTAAGATCAAAATGAAAGATGGTATCTATTCCTTCCAGTAATTCAGGTTTAACTTTAGAAGGTAAGTCTTTTAAAAAATCTGCTGCTGTCATGATATAAAAATAAGGATTTATCCTTCAATGGTATAGTAGAATATTTCCAGACTCCATGTACCATTCAAAGGGTATGATCAATATAAGTGAGGATTAAATATTTTACTAAAGGCCAACTAGAATTTCATTCGACCAGGGTACCATTCTGAAACTGGTGGTCATAATTGAGGCTATCCAGGCCCCTTGAATCGGTGAGTGAACCCAATTCGGGCATCAAACCTGGGTTCTGCTGCATCAGGCCCGCCACCCTGGTCAGTTGTGAATTAATACAAATTAGCCTAAGATCTTGTATCTGATTAGATTTAGCGGCTAAAAACACGATATTTAGGTCAAAAACAGTGATGAGTTCATTAACGTACGACGATATCCGAATAGAAGAAGATCATGGTATCTATATCATTACGATCGATAGACCTTCAGCCTTAAATGCATTGAATCTTAAAGTCTTTATGCAATTGGAGCAAGCCCTGGATGCACTCAAAGAATATGATGAGCTTAAAGGAGTCATTATTACGGGAGGAGGGCAAAAATCGTTTGTAGCCGGAGCCGATATTTCAGAATTTTCATCTATCCCGCCTGGAGGAGCAAAAGCATTTTTATCCACCGGCAACAGAGTGATGAATAAAATCGAAGGATATCATAAGCTAGTGATTGCAGCGGTCAATGGTTATGCATTGGGGGGCGGATGTGAGCTGGCCATGGCTTGTCATATGAGAATAGCCGGGGAGGGAGCTAAGTTTGGACTGCCTGAAGTCAATCTGGGGATCCTGCCTGGGTATGGTGGTACACAACGGCTTCCACAATTAATCGGCAAGGGTAGAGCACTGGAAATGATCCTCACTGGAGAGATCATAGGTGCAGATCAGGCCAAATCCTTAGGATTGGTCAATCATGTGGTGCCGGCTGGCGGCGAATTGGCTAAGGCTAAAGAAATTATTTTGTCTATCGCGGATAAGGCTCCGCTTGCCGTGGAAAAAATCATTGCTTCAGTGAATTATTATGATGCAGACCTTCACCAGGGAATCGGGTTTGAAGGAGATCAATTTACAGCGCTTGCAGACAGTCACGATTTTAAAGAAGGTACTCTTGCATTTTTGGAAAAAAGGAAAGCAAATTTTACCGGTAAATAAAAAACACCATAAATAAAAGATGGAATGGTTTGAACTAAAAGATATTTCGAATATAGATTCGCCTGCTTTGCTGGTATATCCATCGAGGATGAAGTCCAATATCGCGGCAGCGATTAGTATGGTAGGAGATCCTGCCAGGTTGAGACCCCATATCAAGACCCACAAATCATTGGAAGCCGCCCAAATGATGTTGGATGCCGGTATCACAAAATTTAAATGTGCCACCATTGCTGAGGCTGAGCTCCTGGGAATGCTGTATGCACCCGATGTATTGCTAGCCTATCAACCTGTCGGGCCTAAAGTAGACAGACTTTTTAGCCTCATAGAGCGATATCCATTGACTCAGTACTCCTGTCTGGTAGATCATCCGGATGCTGTGTTGGCCATTTCCAATATCGCTTCAAAAACAAATAGTACCGTCAATGTATATCTTGATATCGATGTAGGAATGCATCGCACCGGTATCCTTCCAGAGTCTGCTTATTCTCTTTTTGAATTATGTAATCAAAACCCCGGCATCAGCGTGAAAGGATTACATGCCTATGATGGGCATATTCGGGATTCAGATCTTGAACTGAGAAAACAACATGCGGATGAAGCTATCCTGCCTGTTTATAAACTATTGGAGCATATGCAAGGTCATTCACATCTTACGTATGATTTAATATGCGGAGGATCACCTACATTTCCAATTCACGCTGGAAGATCCTTCGTGGTATGCAGTCCGGGTACTTTTATTTACTGGGATCAGGGATATGGTGAATTATACGAAGGCAAGACTTTTCAACCTGCCGCTGTATTGATCACACGAGTGATTTCTGTTGGAGCTAATCATATTTGTACAGACCTGGGGCACAAATCAGTGGCATCTGAAAATGATATTAACCATAGGATTTATTTCTTAAACGCAAAAGATCTAAAGCCAATAGGTCAAAGTGAAGAACATTTGGTCCTTCATCATGCCGCACCCAACGAGTTTCATATTGGTGATGTATTATATGGTATTCCACACCATATCTGTCCCACGGTAGCCTTGTACGAACGCGTCTACAGTGTGGAAGAGAATGGACTTGCAGGTGAATGGTTCAATATAGCCAGAGATCGAAAAATCAATATTTAATCAAAATAATTTCAGTTTATGTTTATAGTAGACGCACACCTGGACCTATCGATGAATGCCACCGAATGGAACCGTGACCTCACCCAATCTCTTGCTGACATTAGAGCAAGAGAAAAAAACATGAAAGACAAAGCGGATCGTGGCAATAATACGGTTTGCTTTGAAGAACTCAGAAAAGGTAATATAGGTTTAGTGGTAGCGACACAAATAGCCAGGTATGTTGCCGCAGATAATCCGCTACCAGGCTGGCATTCACCCGCGCAGGCATGGGCTCATACGCAAGGACAACTGGCTTGGTATAAAGCGATGGAAGCCCAGGGTGAGTTGCGAATGATCAGGAATAAAACTGAGTTGGCTGCGCATATTTCATATTGGAATGAAGACTCCAAAGATCAAAGCCAGAAAACAATTGGATACATATTGTCTCTCGAAGGAGCTGACTCCATGATCGACTTGTCTTATTTACACACAGCTCATCAATATGGCCTCAGGGCACTGGGGCCGGCACATTATGGTCCTGGCAGATATGCGCATGGTACAGATGCTTCAAGTCCATTAAATGCTGATGGCAAGGCCCTTATCAGAGAAATGGAAAAATTAAATATCATTTTGGATGCTACACATCTTTGCGATCTGGCCTTCTGGGATGCCTTGGAGATATTTAATGGTCCTGTGTGGGCCAGTCATAATAATTGCAGAAGCATCGTGAATCACAACAGGCAGTTTTCCGATGATCAATTGAAGGAGTTGATATCCAGGAAGGCGGTGATTGGGGCTGCATTTGATAGTTGGATGATCGTACCCGATTGGGTAAGAGGCAAATCAGATTCGAGAGCATTAGGATGTAATCTTGATAGGCTGATAGACCACATCGTTCATATTTGCGATCTTGCGGGCAATGTAGATCATGTTGGTATTGGATCAGACTTAGATGGAGGATTTGGCACGGAACAAAGCCCATATGACATACAGAGCATTGCAGATCACCAAACTATACCAGGAAGATTGGCTGCCAGGGCATTTACAAGTCAGGATATAGCAAAAATAATGTCAAAGAATTGGTTGGATTTTTTGGAAAGAAACCTTGGTTAATTGGCTAACACATGAATGTCTACAGGAGTTTCCAGGTCTGGAGTCTTGTTAATAGATGTATAGAGATACAAAGGTCTGAGATATCCGGCTGCTTTGCTTGACTGAAATCGGGTTGGAATCGAAACCCATCTTCCATCTATAAATCTTGCGACAGAAAAATGCAAATGCGGCATAACCGTATACCCGGTATTGCCACTGTATCCGATCTGTTGACCTGCATAGATGTATTGCCCCTGAGTCACGGTTACTCCTTCAAAGCGCAAATGACGATAACTTGCTCTTGTACTGTCCTCATGTTCGATCATCACATAATTTGCATCAGGTCGATATTTTTTATTAAACCCGCCCTTGTCAGAATCACTTTTTGTGGAAATGACTTTTCCACTGCGAGATGCGTACACGGGAGTACCTACTTTCATTTTAAAATCTATGGCGGCTTTATGCTTATGGGTATGCCTGCTATAATACCCCTGGATCATCCTATGCCTTGTATCTGGTGCAAAAGGCAATTGATAAAGTGTGCTGGTATCTTCCTGTAAGGTATGATTTTGATAAAGTCGGGCTTCGGCTTGCTGAGCGGTTCGCGGTGCATAACAGCTACTGAAAACCAAGACGCTGGAGAAAAATAAATATAACCTTCTACACGGAAACATTAATGCAAAATTACTGCTGATTTTCTTTTGTAGGTTTCTTTTTAAAAGGATTCCAGTTTTTTAATTTTTCATTGATGATCTCAATCTCTTCTTTGGCTTTCTTTGAAAGCAGTGTATCCAATTGAGTTTGAATGGCGGAATCCAGGACTTTGGTAGTTTCTTTTTTTATGATAGAATCCAACAAGATCTTCGTCTGCTTTTCAGCCATTTTTTTTAAAGAATCTTCTACTACTTTGGTTAGGCTGTCTAATTGTTCTTTCCTTTGAGATACTTCACCTTTAATCAAATCGATGATACTGTCTTTAGTTGATTGCATTTTAGCCTCGGCAGCATCTTTGATTGAATCTGTTTTTTGTTTAATAGAAGTGGTTATATCCTCTTGGATTTGTTGTGCCAGAGATTTTCCTGCAGGATTTTCTGCAAGATTCAGCGTGTAGGATGGTTGACTAAAAGTGCCTTGAAGATTAAATGATACAAATATGGTATCCAAAGCGGTAATGTTGAGCCCTTTGGAAGCGGCCTGATTTCTTAGCCAATCCAACGTAGCATTCGTACTCAAGCCTACTTTATATTTGTCAAATGTTTTTCTCGGGATTGACATCACTACATTATAATCCATCAGCTGATCTATTTGTTGCGATCCGCTGATGGTCAGCAATATATCATCCTGTTTTATGGTGAAAGGTTTGATCGTAATTTTTCCGTTTTCAATTTCAAACCAGTTTTTCGATTTTTCCCATTTAAAAAAATTGAGAATGGGAAGCTGGATTTTTTTGCTGATTTCTTCAAGGGGCTTAAATTTTGAGAATAAACCATTGACCGTCTCCAATACACCTGCAGCATCAAATTCACTCCATATCGGTTCCATATCTTTATTCAATCCACCTTGCATGATCAGAGAGGAAGAAAACAAGCCTTCCAAAAAGGCGGCTACCGGGGCAATTTGGGCAAATACCTTAGAAGTTTTGAACATGTCCTCTATGCGCAGTTTGGCGAGATCCAATTTGAGGTTAAAATCCGGGGATAGATCATGCTCACTATACACTCCACTGAGATTGATTTCACCTCCAAACAGCGATGACTTACCTTCTTGTATTTCAAGGACCTGATCTTTTAAGACACCAGCGAAGTTGACACCTTTGAGCACCCAACCATCATACTTTGCCTGATCCAGTTTTGCACTGACGATTAGATTGGTCGATGGCGGTAGATTTTTAATGAATAGAGAATCACTTATGGTGCCATTGCCAGCGTCATTGGACATCCATGGATCCACCTCAAATAATTTAGATTGCAGATGGATATTCCCGGAGAGTGTGCCGGCATTATTGCTCCATCTGTATGGATCATTAAGTTGTCCTTGGGTGGTGATCTCGGATTGATTGAGCAGCATGCTTAAGCTACTTAAAGTGAGGGTGTCTTTCAGATATTTACCGGACCCAGTGACATGACCAATCTCATAATCTTTATACAGCATTTTTTGGATGACTGCATTGAACAGGATATTGGTCTGAAACGCAAAATCTGTTTCACTCAAGCGGGAATTATTGGTCGAACCACTCGCTCCACTGCTAAGTTCATCTATATCCATCAAATTACTTTGAATGGAGACTATATATTGGCTAAGAGATGGCTGCGCAGTTGTCAATGCCAGGGGATTCTTGATTTCGACGCTGCCTCGCATATCAGTTTGCCCATAATAGACCGAATCCAATTGGAAAATGCTTTTTACTGGATTTAGGGTGGCAGTAATTTTCCCTGCCCTGAAGGGTTTGTAAGGTAATAAATGAACAAATATTTTATCTCCTTGCAACCGACCATCCAGGGTCACCTGGTCTAGCTTGTTTCTTAAAATGAGCTCATTGTCAAAAGCGTAAGTTGCATCAAAATTCAAATGTCCGGTCATCTTCAGTGAATCTATGGGCAGAGCAAGCTCAAGACTATGTAGATCGACACGGCCTTCAGATTTTCCGTTAATTATGGTGTTTTTTTGGTTGGATCTTACTTCAAGATGACCTTCCACGGCATCATCTAATACCTGGAAGTGATACTTGGGCACCTTCAGTTCGTAAGCTGTAAAAGTGGTATCAAGGGTCTTAAAAGTGTAATCGAGGGCAATGTGGTCGATGGGGTAGGGCAAGTGACTGTATTTTACCTGGCCATCTTTGATATGCATGGATAGATCCACGGAAGGCCTTCTTCCATTGCTGTTGTACTGCCCTGCGATTTTGCTGTCGAGTAAAAAGGATCCCTGGGTCGTAAGCTGATCAAAATGATGTTGATAGGCTCCCGGAATAAGAGATACCAATTGGGTCAAATCATTTTTAGGTGTCTTTAGGTGTAAGTTCAGTTCAGTATTGAGTTCATTAAATGTCAAAGAACCTTCGATATCTGCTTTCAGTAGATTTAATAAGATGGCGTTTTCGATGAGATCTAACTTATTGGAATCAAGATGGTATACCATAGTACCATCCATCTTTCCTTGTACATCGGCCAGATACTTTGTAGACCCGGACAAAAAATTAAGACTATCAAAAGTGCTGGTTTGGAGGATGGTCAAATCATTTAAGTCATACCGCACACCACCATCGTGATTCAAATTGGTCAAGTAGACATATGTCTCCGCACTGGAATCCCTGTATCTGAATGTGCCGTTTTTGATCCTCGTCTGCTCAATCTTTATTGTCAACGGAGATTGAGTCCTGGTGGCTGCGGTTGAATCAGTTTTGGTCAAACCATCTAAGTTTGAAGCTCCAGATTTTGAATATAAAATATTGACGGTTGGTTGGTCCAAAGACAGTTTGTTCAATTCAAATGATTTAAAACCCGAGCGGATCAGTTTGATTAAATCAAAATCAAACGCGACTTCTTTGGCGTCAAATAAAACTTCCTTCATGCTGTCCTTTAAACTCAAACTATCAATTTTCAACCCCAGGTCAGGAAAACTGCTGATGATCGAGATGGACAAATCTTTGAAGTCAACCTTAATTCCTGAAACTTTCGAAACTTCAGTTTTTAAAATTTCTTTGGCTTTGTTCTTAAATAATAAAGGGAAAAGCAGGGCTGCTATAAACAAACCCATAAAAGAAAATCCAATGATTTTGATCCATTTTTTCATCAATACACAAAATTAGCCTTTTTATATTAAACGTTTGATAATCAGTTTGATAATTATACGGAATAGCTAAATTGGGCAATAATTATTTCCCATAATTAATATTATGTTAAGTAGTTAGAAAATATTGACTTTAGAATTCTATACCTTTAAGTGGTCTTCAATACTCACTAAAAAAACCATCTTCTAATTTGATGTTCAAGTGCAATTTAAATTATTATTTAACTTGCAGAGATTTGAGATATTCTTGTTTATTCTTTATTCTTTCTGTTCAGCTCACCATAAGTTCATCAGCTACAGCACAGTCGACCTCCAGCGCTTTCAAAAATCTCTACGACTCCTTAAAATCATCTGAATCTAAGAAAGAATATCCCTTGGCAGCGGCCCAAGCCATACGGTTATTGGATATGATGCCCGCAGATGACTTGGATACTTTGTATGTACAGGTACTTAAATCACTTACCCGGGTATATTATTACGACGGCAAACGCGATACTGCAGCGATCTACGGAGAAAAATACCTTAGATCAGCTCAAGCAAACCAAAAT
>OBID01000710.1_pt1 | contig 12864 bp, 7 predicted proteins | sample 1519781 | NCBI WGS metagenome assembly OBID01 (sample SAMEA3991478, study PRJEB22521) | metagenome | biome: anthropogenic terrestrial biome; feature: sewage plant; material: sludge | place: Sweden | collected 2012-09-26
AAAAAAGGGGGTATATGGTGCTAAACTTAAAGATTTTATTTGCAATGGCATATTCTTTGTTGTCTATACTTGGTATAAAAGGTATAGTATTTCAATATTCAGGTGCTACAGTGAGGCCTGTAATTAACGACAGTGGAAAAGGATCATTAACTGATAGTATATTATCAGGACAATATAGTCTAAAGTATGATATGAACGGTGACGGCAATCTTGATATTTCAGATCTTTATATTATGAACTGCAAATTGATCAAAAATGAAGCTAATAAAAGACCTGTTACAGAATCTGTTACAACAACTGTATCAGAAACTACTGCACCTGTTCTTACATCTGATACTGCATCTGCTGTTGAAACGGCTGTACAGACAACTCCTGCTGTAACAGATCCTGTTCCAGTTACACAGCCTGAAGTAATAATCGAACCTGAAACAGTAGTTGATGATTCAGATATCATTTCAAATGGTATTGATGTTTCAGCGTGGCAGGGCGAAATAGACTGGGTAAAAGTTAAAGCAGCAGGAATAAGTTTTGCAATGATTAAAGCTGGTGAGGGAACATCAGTCAGTGATTGTTTTGCAAGAAACATATCAGGTGCACAGGCTGCAGGTATAAACTGTGGAATATACTGGTTCAGTAGCGCAGAGTCATCTGCAGAGGCTGAACTTGAAGCCCAGGCATGTATTAATGCAATTTCAGGTTACAAACTTGAATATCCTGTAGTATATGACTGTGAATACAGGACAATCAAAAATAACCCGCTCAAGAATAGCAAATCTCAGCTTACTGATATGATTATTACTTTTTTAAGTAAAATACAACAGAATGGTTTTTATGCAATGTACTATACCAACTGTGATTTCTCAGAGAAATATCTGGAATTTGGTAGAATTACGAAGGACTTTGACATATGGTTTGCAGGATATACAGTATCAGAACCTCTTATCAAATGTGGTATATGGCAAAAATCAGAAACAGGTATAGTAGATGGAATTTCGGGATACGTAGATCTGGATATATCATATAAAAATTATCCGGCTAAAATGAAAAAATACCATGTCAATGGATATTAGTAATTACTGTATATCAGTTTGTACATATAATTATTATATAAAATAGAAGCTTTTTAAATTTCATATTTTAATCTTAAATAAAAAATCCTTCATATCTTAAATGATATGAAGGATTTTTTTGTTTACATATAATGAATTTAATGCTTTTAACGATGTAACGTACAACGTAACTGAAGATTTGTAATAAAGTAGGAGACTTAACTCATACTTCAGCGTGAATATGAAGCCCGTCTCATCAGAGACAAGGGGTATATTGTGTAAGTTATATAAGATGTGTGCCTTTGGGGTAAATTATAAGCAATGTTCCGTCACCGACTGAAATATAACCTTCATTACCTTCAAATTCGTTACTTACTCCTATAGGATAGCTGTTTGACATGGTATAATTATTAAGGGTATATTTTAATCCTGTTTCATTTACATTTTTGCTTATATCAGTTAGTGAAAAAACAGAAATATATCCATTGGAATCATTTCTGAACCTGATACCTGTATTGTGAATAACAGTCATTATTTCATTTTCGCCAAAAATATATCCACGCATATTTTTTTCTGACAGCATTGAAAGAGTTTGAATATTAGCAACTGTATGTTCTGTTCTGCCGCCTGTTCCGCCATATATATAAAATGTTGAGTATCCTTCATCAATGCCCCTATCAATTGCAGAGAACGTGTCTGTCTTATCTTTTATGGGATTGAGTTTTATTATTTGTGAATCAGGTATATCGGAGAAAAAATCCTGTGTGTTATTAATTGAGTCAAAGTCGCCGATAATAATATCAGTCCTGATATTATTATCCTTTAAAAAATTATATCCACCATCAGCTGCAATTACCAGATCATCAGCTTCAGGATTAAATATATCACTTTTGAAGTGATCACCGGCACCAACAATATAACATATTTTTGACATATATAAATTCATCCTTACTTAGGATCAGTGGCAGGCTGGTTATCTGACAAACCAATATCAATCAGTGATGAGGCATCAGACATAACCTTAGGGAGTTCACCATTCCATTTTGAAATTTGTTCATATCTTATTATAAGTTCTGAAAGAGAATTGTTGAGCAGATTATTTGCTTCTGCTTGTGCATTAGCTTCTGTAAGTTTTGCAGATGCAGAAGCTTCAGCTGCAATTTTTTTCTGCTTTGCATTAGCCTCAGCTATAACGATTGCTTGTTTCTGTTCAGTTTCTGTTTTAATAAGATTCTGTTCTGCAACCTGTTTTGCTTCAATCGCAGAATTAAATTCACTTGAAAAATCAAAGTTTACAATATTAAATTTTTCAATCATTATTCCGTATTCAGAAACTTTGCTTTCAAGCGTGATTTTTATTTCGTCTCCGACTATTGCTCGTTCAGTAATCAGTTCTTCTGCAGTATACTTTGCAGTAACAGACTTCATACTCTCTTGTACTGCAGGCATAAGAATAATGGATTGATATTCTCTGCCGATTTTCTGGTATATGTCTGCTGTTGCATCATTCCCGATTTTATAGTTTACAGCAATTGAACTACTTACTGACTGAAGGTCTTTTGAAACAGCAGTTGCTGTTGTTTCATAAACCTGTATTTTGTTTGACATAACTTCAACATTCTGAATAATCGGAATTTTAAAATGGAATCCTTCCTGATAAATATTATCTGAAACTTTTCCGAGTGTAAGCACGACTCCTGTATTTCCTGCCGGAACAATTGCTGTTGATGATCCAATAACTATTACAGCAGTAACTGCTGCTATTACTCCTAATGTGATCTTTTTCGATACCTTTGAAGAAGGTCTTGTGTTTACAAATTTTTGTCCACCGTTGTTCATAATAAGTTTCCTCCGAATATGTAGTTAAAAGTTTTTAATACGAGGTTGTTATCTAATGTCTTTTAATTAAAAATATTGTCGCCTAAAAATCTACGTTTAACATTCGCTTTACTCGTTTTGTTTTATGTCTTTCTTTTGTTTTTGTCTTTTAATTTTTTATATCTTTCTTTTGTTCTTATCTTTTGTTTTTTATATCTTTCTTTTATATCTTTCTTTTATTCTTATCTTTTGATTTTTTATGTCTTTCTTTTGTTTTTGTCTTTTAATTTTTATATCTTTCTTTTGTTCTTATTATTTGTTTATATTTTATATTTACGTATATCAAGTCGTTCGTATTCTTGTTCCATCTGACTTTTTATCTGGGAAGATTGATATGCAAGAGTCATGATAAAAAGTGTGTTTTCTAGGATTTCTTCTTGTTCTTTTACATAATTATCATTATTTTTAATCATTTCTTTAATTGTAGCACGTATTGGACCAGCTTCAAAAATTCGTTTTTCATCCAGTTCACAGATTATTGAACAAAAGATGTTGTATAAATCGATATCTGGAATTATATCATCACTGGTATCTTCAACTTTACCATTAATGTAGTTCATTAATATTGCTATATTTTCAAGCTGCATTGTTCCACGAAGCATATTAATAAGCAGGATTCTGATAAGCTGTATCTCATAATATTTTTTGCCGGAAATATTGACTACCCATCCTCTTTTAATCCAGTTCTGAATTGTTGAACCTCCTAATCCTGTAAGTTTTGAAAGTTGCGAAAGTGTAAGCCCTCCTGTCGCTGTGAGAATCGGTGAAATAAGTGAAAATGCTTCTGTTCTTACTTTTTCCGAGTATTCTAATATAGTGCCTGGTATTGTTTTTATCATTTTTACGGCTCCTTCACGTGAACTTTAATTTAATCAATAAAACCCTAAAGACGTTCTAACAACCTTTAACGCTAATCACACAACCCTTTTATGTGATAATGCTATTATATCATGAGTTCATACGAACCGCAACATCCAAAAAAATAATATTACAGCGAAATATGACTGTTTTCGTAAAATAGATAGCAGATACTCTGTATTTCTCTTTTTTTCTTTAAATTTCAATTTGTTATTGACAAAGTAATTAAAAATACATTATAATTTATATGTAAATGAATATATAAACAGAAAGGGATGTCCCAAAAAATGAAAAAGCCGTTTGTCAGCAAGGAAAAAATTGAAGAGATATCAAAGACAATTCCTACACCATTCCACATCTATGATGAGAAGGGAATAAAGGAAAATGTCAGAAATCTTTTAAAGGCATTTTCGTGGAATAAAGGTTACAGAGAATATTTTGCTGTAAAGGCAACTCCGAATCCTTTTATTTTAAAGCTACTGCAGAAAGAAGGCTGTGGAGTAGACTGTTCGTCACTTACAGAACTTATGATGAGTGATGCATGTGATTTGTCAGGAACCGACATAATGTTCTCATCTAATGTAACACCTGCAGAGGATTTTAAACTTGCAAAAAAATTAGGTGCTATAATTAATCTTGATGATATAACACATATTGACTTCCTGGAAAAAACCGCCGGAATACCTGAAACCATATGCTGCAGATTTAATCCAGGGGGATTATTTAAAATAGAAAATGCAATTATGGATACTCCTGGTGAAGCTAAATACGGATTTACAAAGGAACAGCTCATTGAAGGATACACAATACTAAAGAATAAAGGTGTAAAAAGATTCGGCCTTCATGCATTTCTTGCAAGTAATACTATAGCAAATCAATATTATCCTGCGCTTGCAAGATTACTTTTTGAAGTTGCAGTTGAAATAAAGGAAAAAACAGGCATATGTATTGATTTTATAAATTTATCAGGCGGAGTAGGTATACCTTATAAGCCTGATGAGAATAAGACTGATATATTTGCTATAGGCGAGGGTGTGCATAAAGCTTTTGACGATGTACTTGTGCCTGCCGGACTTGGAAATGTATCAATATTCACGGAACTTGGCAGATTTATATTAGGACCATATGGACATCTTATTACAAAGGTAATTCACCATAAGCACACTCATAAAGAGTATATAGGATGTGATGCCTGTGCCGCTAATCTGATGCGTCCTGCTATGTATGGTGCATATCATCACATAACTGTTTTGGGAAAAGAGAATGCACCTTGTGATCATAAGTATGATGTTACAGGCGGTCTATGTGAAAATAATGATAAGTTCGCTATTGATAGAATGCTCCCTGAAATAGAAATCGGCGATTATCTTGCAATTCATGATTCAGGTGCTCATGGTTTCTCTATGGGTTATAATTACAACGGTAAGCTTCGTTCAGCTGAGGTACTATTAAAGGAAGACGGAAGTTTTGAAAAAATAAGAAGAGCTGAAACACCAGCTGATTATTTTGCATCATTCGATTTTACAGGATTATTTAAATAGTCTTATCAAAAAATAAGTATAATAAAAATAAGGTTATATACACTGAATAAATGTATATAACCTTATTTATTTTTAAATATTAATATGACTGAAATTATTATTTATCGCTACTGCATTTTCTTCTTGAACGGGTCAGAATTTTTTGTTCAACTTCAATATCTTCTGAAGGTGTGAATGCCTGATCACTACATTCATCCCAGTCACTCCAGTCACTCCAGTCAGATACAATTTCTTTTTCAAAGTGGTAGATAGTTTCTTTTATTGAGCGTCTTTTATACATAAACCATTCAGTTTCAGATGATCCGAATTTCATAGCATATGATTTTCCGTTAATAACATGTGTACTGAGGAATATGTTACTTGTAAGTGAGTCACCGGCAGGTGTCTTAGACATACTATCATTTGCAAGGCGCCAGTTCTTTACATCAGGCTTAACGTTTTGTTCAGATACTACTTCAATATACTGCCAGTTAGCATTTGAAAGATGATTGTTAAAGAAATTTGCAACATCAGGGCTTGAAAATGAGAGATTAATTGAATTAACAGAGTCAAACCATCCGGCATATTTAAAACCTATAACTTTACTGATTACTTCACATGTGTTATTTGGCTTAAGAACATCAGATGTATAATACAGATCATTTACCCATTCTGAATATTTATACGTTGTACCAACAAGCTTATAATCCTCAAACTCAGATATATTTGATGTGTCACGTTTATCAATAGTACGAGTTCTGCTTCTTTTTCTGTAGACAGTTTTTAATTCACTTATGTACTGGCTTGAAGGAACAATCTGATTTTCACTCCACTCAGTCCATGTTCCAGCACTGACTGTAAGTGTAATAGATGTTTCAGGAAGCACATCAGTATCTGCCTCAATGCTTTGAGCTATTATTGTGTCATAGTTTGTGTTATCTGTAACATAGATAAAATCAGGCTTAAGACCTTTTAAAGAAAGGGTTCCTTCAGCTGTAGATTTATTTTGTCCTATAAAATTAATTATTTTTTCTGTTCTAGGTTTTTCAGGTTCAACTGGTATCTCAACTTTTTCCTCAGCATGTGATGAAGAGGAAACTTCGGATGGAAATTCCAGAGAAGAAAATTTGTTTTCCTCCGGTTTATTATCAAAGGAAGAGGCACTCTCTTCAATGATTTCTTTACTACTCTTAGTATATTCCATGTATGTAATGGCATTTTCGGATGAAGAATCAGGGTCAGAAGAAGAGTGAATTTCTATGTTTCTTTGAGGAACGTTTATAACATGTTCAAATGCATTTTTTGAAATCTTTTCTAAGCTACCTGATTTGGCAGATTCATAATTCGGTACATCCTGCTGAAAATTTGTATAGATATTGTTGGCTTCAGGTGACTGTGAATCAATAAAAGTTTTTATTGATTCTTCTTCAGATTCATATGAATTTATATTTGGTGGTGTAATTATTGTACTACAATCATCTGCATCTGGCTGGACTGGAGTGATATTCTGAATAGGAGGCTGAGCTGCCTGTGAAGCAAGCTTCTGACTGTAAAATTGCACTGTTTGCGGATTAGGCTTTGGTATTGAAGTATGATCAAATGGCTGAATAGAAGGTTGAGTTGTCTGAATATCCTGCTGTGATGCTGATGAATCGTATTGAATAGCTGACTGTTCACTATTGTTTACTGATAATAAAGACTTTGAATCAGTTGACATCCATGCTTTTTCTCCTGTTTTAAGGTTTGCACCGCAAAACCCGCAAAAGTTCATCTGATTTTTTTTACTTTTTATAATTTCTCCGCAATTAGGGCATTTCATGTTATATAACCTCCAAAAATAAAATAATATACTATATAAAATTTTATCATGTTTTCAATATATTTTCAACTATTTATTATAAAATTGATAAAAAATTTTATAATAATATTTTGTGCATTGTGGAAATAATATAAAAATACCTTCATAAAATAATTAAAAAAATTAAAATAATTAAAACAGTATGTTGAGAAATCCCATTACAAATCCAAGAATACCTCCAAGTATAACTAATGAATTGAGTTCTTTTTTAGTTATTGACATAATAAGTCGTTCAAGCTCAGGAATCTCGTATTCCTTTATTTTTTGTTCTACGATCTCCTGAATATTAAACCCATGAAGTATTTTAGCAAGCTGTTTATTTATTATAAGTGAATATAAATTCCATATACGATCATGATAGTCAGGAAACTTTGATGTTATTAAATCAATAAATTCGCTTATTGATTTATCTTTAAGCTTGCAATATTCTGAATCTATCAGATCAGAAATAATGTCAGGTGCCTTTTCCTTGATAAGGTTATTTACTTTGGATACTAAAGAATCACGTGCAGAATGAATTGCTTTTGATGCAATACCGCCTATCATATGATTAGCATTTTTGACAAGTTCTTCAGCTGCAAAATCCACAAGGGTTGCTCCTACATTGCTGGTTATCAGTTTTTCGGATATACTTTCAGCTATCTTATGTTTTACAGTACTTTCTTTCTGATCAATATCATCAAGTAATCCTTTTGTATTCAGATATTCTGACAATGGCTGAGTATTTTCAGAAAGAGACTTAATTTTGGTGTCTATATATGACATCATTTTATTCTTTGTTTCATCTGAAAGCAGGGTATCCTTAATAGTAACATTGTCGAGAAGTTCATTTCCAACAACGCTGCCTATTGCTTTTGCTATTCTTGGCTGTTCTTTAGGAATAAGTCCCGGAGTAAACGGAACTTTTAGCTTTCCGATATATATTGGTTTCCATGGTCTGAACAGCATTTTTATTGCAATATCATTTGTAATCAATCCTATTACTGCACCTATAAGAGGAGCAGATATTATTTCGTAATTCATGTTTTGAACATCCATCTTTCTTTATATGTTTAAATAAAGTGCTGACAAAAATGAATATATACTATGTGATGTGTTAAATTTATCGTTTGAGAGAAGTCAGATTTGCTTTGTCAGCTTTTTTTCTACTACATTTTAATCATATTTTATTTGTGTTTATGCTTCTGTTGAGCATCTACGGATAAATAACCGACAGAAGTGCTTTTATATTTTATTTTTTGTCAGTATTTCAATTGATTCAGAAATATTAACAGCTACATTATCAACAGCGGTAATGCATTTGTCTATGTTATAGCCTGATTCAGAATTTTTGGTTACAGTCTTTTCAAGATTATGTAGAATCTTTCTTATGAGATCCAACGTACTGCATATTTCAGCAAGTGTTTCATGAGATACACCCTTAGGATTGTTACATGCTTCTATCATTTGTTCAATAACAGAATTAATTGTTTTTGCTGCATCAGCAGTTTTGCTGTTGTTTGTAAATATTGCTACAGCTTCCTTGCGTATTGCGATAACGTTATCAGACATAACAGGCATGTTTTCATTTATGATTTTTACCATATTGGTAATTATTTTTCGTATTTCTGCAATCTGGGCTGAATCGTTTTTAGGAAGATTTCTTGCATAGTATATGCAATTTTCTTTGGTATTTGTTTTATGGAAAATGGATATTGCCATATCAGTACATGTTTTATGACCGCATGCGTGACAGTTGATGTCTCTTTCCTCAGGTGTCAGTTTGCACATTGAATTAAAAACATTATTCAGATCATTACTTGTCGGCTGTGGTTCATATTTTGTTTTCGATATGTATTGTCTGCAAAAATCATTTAATGAAAGTTCCTTATCAAATTCTTTGAAAAGTCTGTCATTTTTGTTAAGGATCCATGCACCACCGCGTCTTTTTTCTGCATCTTTTTTTGTAATATCAACTACATGCGTAATATCAGAAAGAGAAATTCTTTCACCAATTCCTATGCCTGTATTGCATCCGTTGTCACAGTTGAGTGCCTCAAATACATCAGCAACATGATTTTCTTCCAGATCTATGTAATCACACAGCCTGTCATATACTCTGCTGTGGCCGTCACATGTGGCAATATTCAGGTCAGGTCTGTAAAGGAGAAGATTATCCTTCAGGCCGCCTGGCTTAGGATACAACGCACCCATAAAGCCTTGTCTGTGAGAAAATTCAAACACTGATCCCTGACCTGTGTTTGAAAATGTAATTTGTCTTTTTTCAAAATACTCCTTCATTTTTTTAAATGTTACGTTGTATTTAATAATTCCCGTGTCTGCAAATTCACTTTTTTTTGCAATGCAAGGACCAAAAAGCGCAAAATCAGCAGTATCTTTAAGGCGTTTCCTTGCATATAGAGCCATACATGATTCAGGACTGTGAACTGGTGAAAGTTTTTCTAAAAGCTTGTTATTGTGTTTTTCAATATAATTTACAATTGCAGCACATGGCTGAGAAATGTATTTTCCTACAGCATTGGTGTTTATTGCGTGTAATTGTGCCCAAGTAGCTATATCAGCACCAAATGAGACATCATAAATTTTACGGATACCCTGCGTATAGAACCAGCGGAGGACGTCCTGCCATACATCTTTAAATGCAACTTTGATTGAAGGATCAACCAAGAGAGAAACCTGCCCCTTTTTTGTATACATATCCTCAATAAAATCCTCATAATCATCCAGGTAATCTCTGGCACCATGGGTGCACACTCTAATGCACTCGCCACAATTAATACACTTGTCAGGATCAATACCGGTAAATGTTTTACCATCAGGTGTTATCTTGCTTACACATGCTTCTTTAACCGGACATACACGTATGCAAGCGTTGCAGCCTATACATTTTTGTGGATTTACAGTAATAATTTCCATGTGCATTTTAGGCCGTACTATTGTGAAATCACAAGTACAGCCAATCCTCCTTTGACATAATAAATAGAATAACAATATAAAGTTTAGTATAGTTGAATATTTTTTAATAAATAAGATAACAAATCAATAAAGAACTACAAATTATGAATTAATTGTAACATATTTTATATATGGTGTCAAGATTGTGTTTTAATATATTAATTTTTGTTTTTCTTATAATATGAATCAGAAACACGTATATTTGTGTATTTCAGCACTATTTGTAATATTATATTTCTGGAAAACAAAAACATATTGTGAAGAAAATTCATTGGCAGGTACTGTAATTACCTGCCAGTTAAAGAGATCAGTGTGCAGATGTATCACTGGCTGAATTGTATGACGGCTGTCTGTCAGTTATTTTTGAAATTTGTTCTACTGTGATGTTATTATCATGAATATCAACTAATATTTCTGACCCAGGCATTATACTGTTTTCAAGAATTTTTTTGGTAATTAGGTTTTCTATTTTATTTGATATTATTCTTTTGAGAGGCCTTGCACCGTATTTTTGTGTTTCCTGGTTGTTTGATACGTATTCTGCAACAGCTGTAGTGTATCTGAGTAATATATTTATTTTTTTAGCACGATTTACAAGCTCGTCAAGAAAAAGTATTGATATTTTTTTGAGGATTTCAGGTGATAATGAATCAAACAGAATAATGTCGTCCATACGGTTGAGAAGTTCCGGTTTAAAAAAATGTCTGAGTTCTGAAAGCATTTCTTTTTTTAAAAGGTCATTATTCTCTGTATTCTGAAATCCAAGAGAAACACCTGAATTTTTATTATTCGTGCCAATGTTTGAGGTGAGTATAATAAGAGAATTTTTAAGATCAACTTTTCTTCCTTGTGAATCTCTGAATGAACCGTCATCTGTAATCTGGAGAAGAAGATTAAGAATATCGGGATGAGCTTTTTCAATTTCGTCAAACAGTATTACAGAGTAAGGTTTTCTTCTTATTGATTCTGCTAGCTGACCACTTTCTTTGAATCCGACATATCCCGGAGGAGAACCGATTATTTTTGATATGGAATGTGACTCCATATATTCACTCATGTCAAGTCGTATCATATTATCTTCACTGTCAAATATGGCTCTTGCTATTGATTTTGCAAGTTCAGTTTTTCCTACACCGGTAGGTCCCGAAAACAGAAATGCACCTATCGGACGTTTTTCATCTTTAAGGCCTACACGATTGCGTCGTATTGCTTCTGATAAAGCTTTGACCGCACTATCCTGTCCGATAATAGTTTTTTTAAGTTCATTTTCAAGATTTAAAAGCTTGCCGCTTTCCTTTTTATTTATACTGCTTGTAGGAATTCCGGTCCATGCAGATATTACATTAGATACATCTTCAGCGGTTACTTCTATTTTATGATATCTTTCATTGCCGTCACTTTTTGCATTGAGTTCTGATACATCTTTTCTTAACATATCAGTAATATCGGTTTCAAATGATTTTTCTTCATTGACTTTTTTGGAGTTTCTTATTATTGCATGTGAACATGCTTCGTCTATTATATCTATGGCTTTGTCAGGAAGAAAACGATCGTGAATATATCTCTCAGAAAGAGTTACGGCTTGATGGATAATACTGTCAGGTATATTGACCATATGAAAATTTTCATAGCTTGGTTTTATTCCGTTAAGAATTCTGAACAATTGTTCTTTATCAGGTTCATTTATTGTGACCGGCTGAAATCTTCTTTCAAGAGCACTGTCTTTTTCAATATGCCTGCGGTATTCGTCATATGTCGTTGCACCTATTATCTGAAGTTCTCCTCTTGCAAGCTCTGGTTTAAGAATGTTTGCTGCATCAATTGCTCCTTCTGCTGCACCTGCTCCGACTATAGTATGAATTTCATCTATAAATAATATAATATCTTTATTTCCTATAACTTCATTTATACAGTTCTTTATTCTTTCTTCAAAATCACCTCTGTATTTGGCACCTGCAAGCATTGAAGGTATGTCTAGGGAACAGATAAATTTGTTTTTTAATGCAAATGGAACGTCACCTTTGACTATAAGCTGTGCCAGTCCTTCAACAATGGCGGTTTTTCCTACACCTGCTTCACCAAGAAGACATGGATTGTTTTTTGTTTTTCTTGTTAATATCTGTATAACACGTTCTATCTCTTTTTCACGTCCTATAACAGGGTCAAAACCCTTTTCAAATGCTATTTCGGTAAGATTTTTTGAATATTTACAAAGAGAAGGATAAAGATGCTCGTCAATTTTTACATATGATGAAGCAGATGATGCTGCCTCAATTGAATTAATACTTTCACATTCATTCCTCAGGCGATTAATGTTGGCACCTATTGATTTTAATATAGAAGTACCGCCACATGATGAGTTTTTTAATATTGTTGTCAGAATATATTCTGTACCTGTAAGACTTGCACCTGCACTATGACTTTCAATTACTGAATCAGAAAGAATTTTTCTGAGTGCCGGTGTCAGATTATCTTCGCAGAGGACTGATGAAATACCGTCTCCTATTGAAAGTTTGAGTCTCTGTATGACCTTCTTTTCAGTAATATTATTATTTTTGAGTATTGCACATGCAACGTTTGAACCCTCAGTAAGAAATCCTAATACCATATGCTCACTTCCAACAAATGTATGGCCAAGTTCTCCGGCTGACTTAATGGCATATTTTAATGATGAAATAGCTTTTTTGGTAAAATCATTAATGCTGTACGCCATATCATCCGTATATCCTAAAACTGGAGTAAGGTC
>OBID01000711.1_pt1 | contig 12858 bp, 8 predicted proteins | sample 1519781 | NCBI WGS metagenome assembly OBID01 (sample SAMEA3991478, study PRJEB22521) | metagenome | biome: anthropogenic terrestrial biome; feature: sewage plant; material: sludge | place: Sweden | collected 2012-09-26
TTGTTCTCGTTTTTTGATGGATTAATACCAGACTAACAGGAAGCCCATTTTAGGATAGTAGTTTTTGTTGCCCTGATTATAAAGCAATTAATCCAAATTTCAGCCTGGTTTTTAGCGAAAAGGACCATTGGAAGTCCATTGGTTCAAAGCAGGGTACCTTAAGCAATTTAAACTCATCACAAAGAATGATAAAAAGGTATTTTGTGTTATTCCTTAGCCACTCCTACAAATAAAAAAACCTGCAAATATCTCATTTACAGGCATTTATACAAAAACAAAAGTAGCTCCGAAGGGAATCGAACCCCTACCACTTGATCCGAATTCAAGTATTCTATCCATTGAACTACGGAGCCTCCTATTTTCGCTGCAAATCTAAGACTTTTAGCTTGTATTGCGAATGCAGACTTCACTTTTACATCGGAGATTGAACTGTAAAAAATTTTAAGCCGACTAAAATCAAGCTCATTTCATAATATTGCAGGCAACTACATGATGGCAATGTTGGATATCAGGTTTGACCGGGAAGAGGAAACTGTCAGGAAAATCCTCGAGCTGCAAAGAAAAAACTTAAGGAAAAACCTGAGCCAGGCAGAAGCTGCATCCCAGGGATTTGTATTTGTGGAGCATGACTTTGGCACCCTTTCGAAGATTTGCAGCGAAGAGGCACCCGTCGTAGCCTATGATGGGCAGGATCTGGTGGGCTATGCAATCTGTATGAACAAAATTTTTTCTCAACAGGTACCCGAACTAAAGTTGTTTTTTGAACAGCTGGACCACCTGGTAGTTAATGGTCAGAGCCTTGGGGAGCAAACTTATATAGCTTGTGGCCAAATTTGTATTGCAAAAGCTTATCGTGGCCAAAACCTCATGAGCCGACTTTATCGGCATATGCAGAAACTCAATGTTCGGTATACGTATTGTGTAACTGAAATATCCACTCAAAACATCCGATCTTTGCAAGCACATCAAAAAGTAGGATTTAGACCGATCATGCAGCATGAAGGAGATGACGCAGAGATATGGGAAATCGTACTTTGGGAATGGAATTCTTAATTGTAAAAAATAGTTCAAATGAGCCATAAATCAAATCATACTTCAGAAGTATTACCAGAACTCCCGGAAATGGAGGGTTACCGTATCGTCATTGTCAACACTGCCTGGAACAGGAAAATCACTGAAAAGCTGGAAGTGGCGGCAATCAAAACCGTACCCGGAGCATTCGAATTGGTATTTGCTGCCAAAAGAGTGATCAAAGCGCTGGATCCACATGCCGTCATTTGCCTGGGATGCATAATCAAAGGCGAAACCCCACATGATATATACCTCAGTGAAGCGGTATCTCAAGGCATCATGCAGCTGAATATTGACAAAGGAGTACCCGTCATATTTGGAGTATTGACTACAAACAATATGGATCAAGCTATGGACCGTGCCGGGGGTGAACACGGAAATAAAGGCGCTGAGGCCGCATTGGCAGCTTTGCACATGGCTTATTTTAATGAAAAAATATGATGCTTAAGCCCATCCTGGCAGGTACACTTAAATTAGATGGAGGTGCAATGTTTGGGGTAGTGCCCAAAAAAATTTGGAGCAAACTCATGCCTCCTGACGATCAAAATCTATGTACCTGGTCGATGCGCTGCCTGTACATCGAAGATGATGGGAAAAAAATACTAGTCGATACCGGTTTAGGGAACAAGCAAGATCCAAAGTTTTTAGCGCATTATGAACCTGCTGGAGATATTTTGATTTCGGATGCATTGCGAAAAAATGGGATTTCACCTGATGAAATCACCGATGTCATTTTAACTCATTTGCACTTTGATCACGTAGGCGGTGCTGTCTCCAGGACAGCAGATCATCAACTCCAGCTCGTATTTAAAAATGCCAATCACTGGGTGCTCGAAGCTCAATGGTTGAATGCGCTCCAACCCAATCAGAGAGAAAAGGCTTCATTTCTTTCGGAAAATATTCGACCCCTTTCTGAAATAATCAAATTTATTAATGGAACCCAAAATTTCAAAAATATAGAATTTGTTCGGGTAGATGGCCACACGGAGGGCATGATATTGCCGTTGATCCATCTTGACCAAAACAAAAAGATTTTATATACCGCCGATCTTTTCCCATCGACTCATCATGTCCACCTACCCTTTATCATGGCTTATGATATGCAGCCACTCGTCACCCTCATGGAAAAAGAAAAAGTATTGGAAAGGGTATACGAGGAAAACATTGCATTATTTTTTGAACATGATGTACATAACGAAGTCGGCATCGTCAATAAAAGTGCTACCGGAAAATTCTTTGTGTCCAATACAATGTCTGTGGATGAGTGGCTGTCAAAATCGGATGAAATCATCTAACAAAGTACCCAAGGTATGCTGGGTAGTGGGGTCCACAAGCTGATTCTGAGCATTGAGCAAGGATTCGATTTTTGAGATTGGGAGGCGATTTGGAAAAACGATCATATTCATATACATCAGGATACTGGTCAGATGGTCCATGCCCCGAAGATTGCCTGCTCTACCAGAAGCGACCCCAATCAGGCAGGCTTTTTTGTGATAAAATGAATCCCTGGCATCTTTTACAGAGCATGCATCAATAAATAACTTAAGGATGCCGGGGAAACTGCCGTTGTATTCAGGGGCGATAAACACCATTTTGGTAGAAGGGATCAGCAAAGTATCTTTTATATGAGTGATCTCCGCTGAAATCGTATCCTTTTCATACATCGATACAGATTCAAACGCATTCATTTTTATAGTAGTCAAGTCCAGCAGTTCAACCTTTTTCTCGTAGCGGGATTTACTGTATTCAAATACAAAGTCGCTGATAGGTTTACTTTGACTGGCCTGGCGGTTGGTTCCATGTATGATGAGCAGCATAAATATTCAAACAAACATAGCCAGGTTTGGTTCTAAAAAAAATAATTATTTAACGGGTCGGTCGTGCCACATGATTTATCTTTATCCGACCATGATACCCTCTGATACCTTTAAAACGATCCATCTTCCAGCTACCGGAATCTATAAAGAAAAAGGCAGTTCATTCATCAGCTATATTTATCCTTTGTTGGATGAGTCAAAAACAAAACCCATACTCGCTGAATTAAAAAAAGAACATGCAAAAGCCCGACATATATGTTATGCTTATCAGTGGGGACCTGACCCGGATTACACCCGTCACCAGGACGATGGAGAACCGAGTGGTACCGCCGGCAAACCTATCCTCGGCCAAATCAGAAGCCATCAATTAGAAAATGTACTCCTGGCAGTAGTGAGGTATTTTGGCGGTACGCTGCTGGGTGCTTCAGGATTGGGCACGGCTTACAAATCAGCTGCATTGGATGCCATTCAACATGGTGAAATCATCACCTTATCCCGCAATGTCTATTTTAAATTGACCTATTCTTATCCAATGGAAAAATATCTGGTTTCCTGGATAACAAAAATGGATGGTCTGGCTTTGGAAAAAGCATATGCTGAACAAATTAGTTCTGTAATATGCTTTCCGATTTCAACAAAAGAAATGATTTTACCCTCTTTGGACCGACATCACACAGAGTATCAATGGCCTGAACAAATACAGTGTGAATACCTAAGAGAAGATCGACACTAACGAATCAAAGTAATGTCACCATGCAAATATATTTTCTCTAAGGTCTGGGGACATTCGGCTTCTATCAGGTAAACATAGACGCCATTGGGTGCAACCTGGTTATGAAAAGAACCATCCCAGCCAATATCCAAATCATAGGTTTCAAATACAAGATCCCCTACCCGATCAAAAATCTTAAATGAAAGGATTTGATCAGCTGCCTTAGGGATGACATATAAAATATCGTTGATGCCATCCTGATTTGGGGTGAATACATTAGGCACTGCAAAAAAATCAGAGACAACGCAAGACTCCACGATATCTACCCAGACAGTTTGTTCGAGTATGCATGCTGTCGCGGGATCCAGAATCGTGAAAACATATTGGTGGCTGCTATCGCCGAAAAAAACAGGACCCGGACAATCTGTGCAAGACAAGTCTGTGCCCGGAAACCAGGTATAGACATATTGCGTGCCCGGATTAAAATTTCTATTGATTTTAACAGGAAGGTTGGCTATGGCATTGAAACGAATGGTGTCCTTGATGTTTACAAAGTCTATTACATTCAATTGGATTTGCTGCGTATCCGCTTGACAGGTTTTATTGCGGGCAATGACTTGATACAGACCTGATTGTTTGGCCAATACTTCAATGGTGGAGGTATTTTGGCCGGAAACAATATTAGGACCTTTCCACTGGTAGCTATCGGCTTCGCCGATCACACCTAATGACACGATATCATTGGGACAGACTGTGCGATCCGGCCCGTCTATGGAAGTAGTTAATAATACATTTATTCTGAAAGTATCAGTCACCATACAAAGGTCCTCCTGATGGGTCACAGTATAGGTGATAGACTTATCCGGAATAGACAAAGGCTCATCAGCGCCCTGATTATCCAGAAAATCACCCGGTCCCCATCTGACCATAGGGTAATTAGATTTTAACCTGACTTGTGAGCCAATACAAATTGTAGTATCTGCCGGGCCGGCAACGATCCTGGCAGAAAGCACATTGATTCGAATCGTGTCAGATACCGGACATCCCTGGCTAAGTGCTTCTAAAAAATAAGCAGATGATCCCAGGGGCCGGAGAATGGGGTCCGTACAGTTAGTGCAGGATATGCCTGATGCCCCAGTCCATCTGGCATTTGTAAGACCAGGCAACGAAATCTGAAAGCTGTCTTTGGCACAAATAGTTCTATCCGGACCCAGGTCAATCACACCGGAAGGCACAACTGTTATGGTCACTGAATCCAACCTTTCGCAACCAGACCCATCTGAGACAGTTACTACGTAAGTGGTGGACACACCAGGCTGGGCGATCGGGTTTCTACAAAATTGATAACAAGTCAGCCCGGGTCTCGTCGTATCCCAGGAGTATGCGTAGATATCATTGATCGTGCTTGCAGAAAGCGGCAACCCTTCCTTCTGGCATATTGTAGTGTCCTGGGAGATCGTGATAGGCCCAATACGATTGGGTGTAGTGATCACGGATTGGTCAAACCTGAGGATACAACCGCTGGGATCTACGGTCTCAAAATGGTATAAAGTAGATCCTAACGGTCTAATCGAATATTCTACACAATCCTCGCATAGGGTATCGGCATTAGTATACCATCTTATGATCATGCCGGCTACAGGATCATTTATTTTGGCAGACAACTTGATCATAGATCCGGCACATACCTGAGTTACCGGGCTGACATCAGCCGAAATAGAAGACTTTACTTCAATGGATTGCACAGCAGTATCGGCACAAGTAGTCTCATCACTTACTATGAGCTGAATAATATGGCTGCCTCTATCTACCACCAGACCTGAGGCATCATTCAAAAAAGGTTTGTTGTCATAAATCCAGCGCACTGAATCGATCGGCAAGCCTATGGACAAACTTCTATTACTAAGCTTGATTTTATCACCCTGACAAAAATCAGTTTGGTTGATGGTAAAATCTGCAACAGGTTTATATGCCAGTTGGAATAAATCGGTAGCTAATAAGGTATCTGAACAATACTGATTAGACAAAATGTATTGGAGCGAATATTTTCCGGGTTGGTCGGTATAAAATGTCGAAGGCACTTGCGCGAAAGTGGTATCTGTAAAATCACCGGTAATCCTAAACTTAAATCCTGAAATCCGTGAAGAAGAGATGCTGGAATCAATAAATTGGAAAAGACCATCAAATCCACAGAGCAATCGATCTTTCACTTTTACATCGGCGGTAGCTTCATGAATCACTGCGGTATCCATGATGGCAAAATCCTGGCAGCCATTATTATCAGTGACGACAATGACTGGGAAAAAAACCCCTGACTCATTGAACACATGAGATACAATTAATGTACTGTCACTGTTTTTTAAAGCATCTTGGGCGCCATCACCCCACTCTATCAGCACATCTTCGGCAGCTGCAAAAGTGGCCTGGTAAGAAGCGATAGCAGGAGCACAGACTGAATTGTCTATTTGAGCGCCACTAAATACGGTGGGACCATCAACAAACACCAGTGAATCCATCACTAAAGTATCTTTACATTTAAGACTGGATGTTGCGATAAGAGAAACAGTAAAAAAGCCTTTTTCTGTATATAAATGTGAGGAATTAATTTCCCTTGAGCCATTGGAAGCATCACCAAAAGTCCAGAAAAAATTATCGGCATTAATGCTTTTGTTGTTAAATTTTCCAATAAATGGCACACAATTGATTGCTCCCCCGATTAAAGAAAAATCTGCTTTCGGATCTGAAATTCTAACCACATTTGAAAACAAAAAAGGAACACTACAACCTGATACAGAATCTCTGACTAACAACTTTACATCATAGCTCCCGTCAGCAGTATATCGATGACTTGGGCTAAAATCGGTAGACTGACTGCTACCAAAGTCCCATACCAAATCAGTCCACTGCCCTGACAGTGTAGGAGTAAAAACAGCAGCTTCAACAGAGCATATCAAGGAGTCAGTACGGATCTCTGCGCCGATTTTATTGACAGGTATATCCAACGATTTTTCGGAGCTGCATCCAAAAGCTGATTTTAGATTCAATTTGATGTTAAATGTGCTATTTTGATCCAACTTAACCAAAACTGTATCTATATTGGTATACGATTGACCACCAAAACGCCAGGTTGTTTCAGTGATTTGATCATTCATTGCAGAGGATTTATTTTTAAAAAAGATCGTGGAGTCCTGGCAAAAACGACCACCGGCATAATCAAAATCTGCCTTCAATTGATGTACCATAATGGTATCTGAATATACCGTATCCCTGCAACCAAATTCATCCGTGGCTATCAACACCCCTGTACTTGATCCGGGAGTGGTGAATGAAAATCCCGGAGCCTCATTTGAAGAGACTTTTTCCTGGGAGCCAGGAAAAATATACTCATAAATGGCTGCGTCTACCGACCTATTTAAAATCTGGATGGTAAGAGGGGCACATCCTTCAATTCCCGACAAGTCAAAGGCAGGTTTGAGTTCTCTGACAGATATCTTTTTCTCTATGGTATCAGCACAAGTATTATTCTGACTGATCGCTATCAACCGGGCTTTATAATCTCCTGTGCCGGGAAAAGTGTATTCCGTAGAATCCTTTCGACTGATCACCAAGGTATCCGTACTGCCAAAATCCCAATGAAGCGAATCAAGATCAGGAGATCTATTGACAAATACGCGCGACAAGGGTAAATCACAATTCATTTGAATATCAAAATCCGCTTTAATACCTAAGATCTTAACACTATCAATGACCTCATCCCCTGGACATCCATTATACAAAGCCCGATGACCTATTTTATAAGTGCCGGGTTTGTCATATTGGTCAATAGTAATATCTTTTGAAGTAAAGGTTGCCCCTGTAGCCAAAAATCTCCAACTATAACTTGTCACATTATCATTGGTATTGTCTTTTGCTGTAATAGGAGTACCAAAGCACAATTCATCCGGCAGATCTATACCGACTTTGGGCTTGGCCCCAAGTCGAATCCAATCAGGAAAATCCAAAGAGTCTATACAACCGGCCGAATTTTCTACGACCAATCGAACGTTAAAATTCCCAACATCAGGCAAGAACAATGATCCGGTCAGTCCATTGATCACTTTTGGGACAGGAGTAAAAACAGTCCACCTTGCTGAAGTAATTGGATCAGCACTAATAGATTTTTGCTCGAAAGGAATAAGCAATGGAGCACATCCACTGAATGATGATGACGATATAACCGGCTTGATTTTATAGCCACTGATAGTCTCTTTTTCGATATAAGCGGAACATCCAAGCTGATTAGTGGCAGTCAAACCGATTTTGTATTGACCATCACTCAGGATTCTAATGGATGGTTGAGGTCCGGTAGATACTACATTGCCATTGAGCGTCCAACTATAACTGGTGGCATTGGTAGATCGATTGGTTACATTGATATCGAATGGAAATTTGCACCCGTTATTTCTATCCAATGCATAGTCCGCTATAGGCGCTGTGGACACATTGATACAGGCACTGGAGATAATCTCAGACTGGCAACCTTTGTAAATAGCTACATGTTTCACAAAATAACAACCCTGAGTGGTATAAGTATGGCGTGGATCAGCTTCCACGGAAGTATTACCGTCACCAAAATCCCAGGATTGCGCATCAGGTGTCACTGTTTTGGTTGAAGTAAACTGGATGGCTTCGCCGCTACATATTTGATTTTTATCTTGAGTAAAATAAGAGAGATTATCTGCGACTACAGCTTTGGGGAATACCCTTTCAGAAGTGCAACCCAAGGCAGCATTTAAAACTTTTATACTTACATCAAATACGCCCGGCAAGACATACTGCACCGGAGGTGGATTAAACCCGGCAAACGAACTACCATTGCCAAAATCCCATTGATAGGTCAGTTCTGGCAAGTTTTGCCCTAAATTGGTAAAATTCAAAGCCCCTGGGGCATTACAGACTACCCCTCCGCCAAAATCTACATTTATTACAGGCTTATCCAGTACTTTCAACAACGGCTTTGTCACTGTAGAAACACACCCCTTATTATCCCTGGTACTCAGTGTAATCGAATATTGGCCTCCAACATCATACCGGCTGGTTACAGGTGATTTAACAGACTGCTGCGTGACCCCTACAGATCCGCTGAGGTCCCAAATCCAATCTACAATATTCCCATTGGGTGATACTGTCAGGTCTTCAAATCTTGCGGTAGATCCAGCACATATTAAGGTGTCGGAAACAATAAAATCTGCTACAAAACTTGATTTCACCTCTATGTAATTGTCTTTGCATTTTTTGTCAGTCACGCCTAAAGAATCTGTCACCGAAAGACAAACAGTGTAAAATCCCGGAGTGACATATACTTTAGAAGGTGTGGCTTGTTTTGATGTGGAGCCATTGCCAAAGTCCCACAGATAAGAGGCTATATGGCCAATGGATAAATTCTTAAATTTGGCTTGAAATACACCGCATCCTGAGGTCTGTTCTGCTTCAAAATCAGCGGCCAACTGTCCGTAAACTGGTGATGACATCCAAAATCCAACAACGAAGCAAATCAAGGAAATTCTCATTAACTAAAAATATATTATAATTGCTTGATATTGAATAATTTTCGTGAAAACAACCTTATAAAAAGTATGCCTCAAATTTAATTGAAATCTCTAAGTTTGAACTAGTAATAATCAAAATTTAAACCTGTCCAGTATCTGATAAAACGAAATTAACATGCTAAAAGTAGGTATCACCGGCGGCATAGCTACCGGCAAATCATTTGTATGCACGATATTTAAGTATTTAGGAGTACCTGTCTACAATGCCGACCTCGAAGCAAAATTGATTATCGAAAACAATCCAGCTTTAAAAAAGAGATTGATCTCCAGGTTTGGAACTCAAACCTATGATCAACATGGACATTACAATACCAAATATATTTCCTCGATCGTATTCAATGATTCTGTTGCTAAAAAAGAGCTGAATGACCTCATCCATCCTCTGGTATTGCAGCACTCTTTTGATTGGTACCAAGCTTGTGATGAAGCGGGATCTGCATATGCCCTTAAGGAATCAGCTCTCCTGATTGAGAGTAAAAACCATCTTCGTCTGGACAAGATGATAGTAGTAGATGCTCCTCTGGAAATAAGGATTGAACGATTGATGCATCGGGATGATATCTCCAGGGAATTAAGTTTAAAGAAAATCAATAGTCAAATGCCCCAGGAAGAAAAGCTAAAATATGCTGACTTCACTATATTAAATGATGGCCAAAACCCTGTCATCCCCCAGGTGTATAAGATCCATCATGAACTAATCAGGCTTTCTGAAGTACCTTTGTAGTTAAATATAAGCTATGACTGCAAATGACTATATCGCTTTGGAAGAAGCATACGGCTCTCACAATTATCATCCACTGCCTGTCGTCCTCACCAGGGGCAAAGGAGTCCATGTCTGGGATGTGTCTGGTAAACGATATTATGATTTTTTATCCGCCTATTCTGCAGTAAACCAAGGTCATTGTCATCCAAGAATCGTCGCTGCACTCAAGGAACAAGCCGAGACACTTACCTTGACCTCACGAGCCTTTTATAATGATCAGCTGGGCCTGTTTGAAAAAAAGCTACATGATATATTTGGCTATGATATGGCCCTACCAATGAATACCGGCGCAGAAGCGGTAGAGTCTGCCATAAAAATTTGCAGAAAATGGGCCTATGAGGTAAAAGGGATCAAACCAAACCAGGCTAAAATCATGTTTTTTGAATCTAATTTTCATGGTCGGACCATGGGAGCCATTTCTGCTTCGACAGAAGCGAGCAGTACTGGAGGGTTTGGCCCATACTTACCCGGCATCATCGTCGCTCCCTACGGGGATCTTGATTCAGCGCAAGAATATATCACCAGTGACCCCACTATCGCAGGTATTATTATCGAACCGATCCAGGGTGAAGCAGGGGTGATTCTACCTCCTCCAGGTTATTTAAAGGCTTTAAGACAGCTATGTTTGGATAATAATATTCTCTTTATAGCTGATGAGATTCAGTCCGGCCTGGGGAGGACTGGCAAAATGCTTTGTTGTGATCATGATGGTATCAGAGCTGACATGGTTCTGTTGGGAAAAGCCATTTCCGGTGGAATGCTGCCGGTATCTGTGGTTTTGGCAGACAAAAATATCATGGAGGTGATCAAACCCGGTCAGCATGGTTCCACTTATGGCGGCAATCCATTGGCAGCAAGGGTAGCCTGTGTGGCACTGGATGTACTCATTGATGAAAAATTGGATCAGCAGGCTATGATTCTCGGACAAGAGATGGCTACTCAACTCCAGATATTGAAGGCAGATTGCAGTTGGATATCAGCCACTCGAGGAAAAGGCCTTCTCCATGCTATCGAGCTCGATGATGATAAAGAAAGCAAAGCTGGGTGGAATATATGCATCGCGATGGCTCGGCAGGGGCTATTGGCCAAACCTACCAGAGGCAATATCATCCGACTGGCTCCTCCCTTGACCATCAGTCCAACAGAGTTGCAAGAAGCGATGGACATCATCAAACAAGTGATGATGCTGCATATGGCTATAGCCTAGCAGGATGTGTTAGTTAATAAATAATAAATAGCCAGAGATCAGCCAATAAAACAGTAAGGTCTCCTGTTAAGGTTGATAATTTCTGGTCACGATTGGTCTAATAATCAGAGCGTAGGCGTAGAGCTGGTTCCCTCAGAATTTAATGTAATCCACCGTCCTGGCTAATATTTAAAACTGATCCTGGCAGATATCAGTGTGAGTTATCATATGAGTTAATTTTTTCATAAATTTGTCGCTGACTTACACATATATAGGTGCTAAGTTGAGTTATAAAGTAGTATTTTTATATCACCAAAAATTTTATAATGAGGCATTTATTTATTGTATTGATATCTTTTCTTTCTTGTGGTGTGATTTTCAGTCAGGAGACTTCTGTTTTTTCTGAGATCAATGCTCATTATAAAGAAGGACTCCGGCTGTTTTCAGAGGGAGTCTATGTAGCTGCAAGGAAAGAATTTGAAACAGTGCTTAAAGAGCAAAGGTTAAGCTTCGAACCTGAGTATAAGACCCTTCACCTGTATGCCGAATATTATAGCGCCATTTCGGCATTGAGATTAAAATTGGAAGATGCTGACCTCATGGTGACAGAATTCATTAAAAAGAATCGCCCTGACCCGATAGCCGAAAAAGCTAACCTGGAAGTTGCCAATTATCATTTTGATCAAAAGAATTATACAGATGCTTTGATCTACTATAAATTAATGGATACCCGCGGTATGCCTGCATCGACCCTGAGTGAAGTCAAGTTCAAAGAAGGCTACTCCTATTTTGCAAAAAAAGATTTTAAAAATGCCAGCACTTCTTTCACCCTGGTAAAAGATACTAAAGGAGAATATTATTACCCTACCAATTATTACCTGGGGATGAGTCATTATTTTAATGGCAAATATGATCAGGCGATCGCAAGTTTTGCGGTAGCTGCCAAGTCCAAAAAATACTCCGATCTCATCCCTTACTACGTAACTCAAATCTACTTCTCACAAAAACAATATGATAAACTTATATCGTATGCGCAGCCAATATTGGATGGGACCCAGAAAGTAGACAAAGTCGAACTCATCAGAAGGATGGTAGGACATGCCTATTTTCTCAAACAAGATTATGCCAAAGCGCTGGTCCATTTGAGCACTTTTGAAAAAAACGGGCAGACTTTGGAAGAAGCAGATTATTATGCCCTTGGATATTGCAATTATGTATCCGGTTTGTATGAGAAAGCAATCCCTTACTTCAGCACCTTGAGTGCACAACAAAGCCAAATAGGCCAGAATTCAAATTATTACCTTGCTGATTGTTATTTGAGAAGTGGTAATACTTTGAGCGCCAGGACTGCATTTTACAATGTTAGTAAACTACCCTACCAGGACAATATCCGGGAAGAAGCGCTGTTCAATTATGGCAAATTATCTGCAGAATTAGGTTTTGAGCGAGAGAGCATCACAGCGCTCAACGGTTTTGGCCCGGAGTCAAAGTATTACGATGAAGCACAAAATATCATTGGCGATGTGCTGGATAGAACCAAAGACTACGACAATGCTATACGCACGATAGAGTCCATTAAAAATCCGTCCCAGCGATTAAAAGCTGCTTATCAACAACTGGCGTACCGAAGGGCATTGCAATTGATCAATGAAGATCGTCCTGGCGAAGCCCGTGTACTGCTCTACAAAGCTATTGAACCCTCATTTGATAAAAATATAAGT
>OBID01000712.1_pt1 | contig 12856 bp, 10 predicted proteins | sample 1519781 | NCBI WGS metagenome assembly OBID01 (sample SAMEA3991478, study PRJEB22521) | metagenome | biome: anthropogenic terrestrial biome; feature: sewage plant; material: sludge | place: Sweden | collected 2012-09-26
TGCTCTTCCGATCTGTTCCCTTGCTGAGTCTGAATGAAATTGGATAATAAATTGATTTGTTATACTGTGAATGTGTTGAAGGAATAATGAGGTTAGTCGCAGTATTTCAAAAAGATGATTTATTAAAATACCACCTTCAGCTCCATCCTCTCCCCTGCTACATTTTCAAGGACCAGGATATCTTCCATTAAAGGATGCATGACCTGAGTAGGGATAATATACTTTGGTTGAAAATCAGTGATCCGTTTCAATACATCATAGATCGGTGAAGGCCCGGATTCATTGATGATCCCTTTGGGACCAATAATTTCAAAAAAAGTGATTTGATCTGCCCCGGCAAGGTATTTCAAACTCATCGTGGTCCAGTCAGCCATCATCGGGGTGTGCTGACGGGGATCAATAGTCAAGGCTGGATAATCCCGGGATCTCAAAGTGACCGGCGAAATATGCATCGGTAAATCGGTAAATGATCTTAAAGTTTTCAGAGGGTATTGTTGTGCTTCCAGGTTTTCCTTTAAAGTGAGATCATCCGATAAATGTGCTAAAGGCGTGACTCCATAGCTGATAAAATCCAGCCTGGAGTCAATAGTCCTGGTTCTGTTTATTGCTACGAAGTGGCCATTTGTACCAGAACCTATTCGAATTGATGGAAAATCACTTTTCAATCGCGGAATCAAATAATCCAGCAATCCTTGTGTGGGAGTGGAAGCATGTTTTTGCAATATGGTCATTGAACCTAGCCTGGATGAAAAACTATCTCGCAGCAGGTTATACTCCGGGACATAGTCACCAAACAAAACGACTAATTCGATACCTACATCCAACACTTCAGCTTCGGCACAAGCTTTTCTAAAAGTATTCAACCATCCTTCTGCAAAATCTATTTCTACCCGGTAATGATCAAATTTGATTTGTTTCAGCATTTCAAAATGGGCATCCGTGAGGGGTCTATCATTACTGGCGTATCCAATCCTTGGGAATGGAATAAGAATCTCTTTTTTATCTTCTTCCGGCACCTTAGCCGAACGCACACCGGCATCCTGCCAAAATGATAAAGTTACTTTTTGTTCCACTTCGTCCCCTGATTTGACAAGTACTGGAAATGGGATCGATACCGGAGTAGAATAAGTTTTAAAACTGTTGTCTGACCAATTACGCTGATCCTCTGACTCAAAAACATCACCTTCAAACTCCAGGGAAGCCCCTACTCCTCCACGGGTTTTCCATGCAAATTGTACGATATTTTCAAAGGCTATATTGGGCTCGATCAAGGTTGGAAATATAGCCGCTACTTCGTCACCATCAGGCTGGGTGACAATCACTGCCTGGCCAAGGGAGTTATGGATAGGATGCAGCACACAAACGCCTATCCTGTTTCTTAAAAAATCTGTTTTCGCTTTACCCTTAAAATGAAAAGATAGTACATCATCAGCTGTTCCTAGTATCTCAATGTCTGCTTCATAATCGATATCCCCCAGAACATATTGCGCGTGATATTGAATTGAAAATGAACTTTCATTTTGAATAATTGTCTCCTTGGATATCTGCATCGGCAATGTAAACCAATGATCATTGCGAAGTGCGGTATAGACCATCCGGATGATTTCTTCTTCACCGTGTTTGATGTATCGAAGGTGACCATCGAGGTATAAAAGGTTAAGATTGGTTGTGGTTAATATCATAGACTATCGAAATACTTTATCCAAACCTGGGAAAGGTTGAGTTTGCAAAAAAATTATCTTCCCAAAGCTAATGATAAGTATTGGGTTGTCAGGCTATACTTCCCATGATATATTTGAACTAACTAAGTGCAATATTTTTATGTACGCACCTGTACAAAAAGAATAGATGATGCAGCGGGTTTTGTCACACCTAAGTTATCAGGTCTACTGTCCTAACAATGTGCTAAAGTGATATTTCATAAAACTCAATTGGCAAGCCATCAGGGTCGGCAATGAAACAAAATCGTTTGCTGGTGATCTCATCTACCCTGATCGGCTCAGCAGGTATATGATGTATTGAAAGGTGTGCGAGTACTTTTTCAAGATTTGTTACTGCAAAAGCCAGGTGTCGCAACCCTGTAGATTCAGGCCTCGACAGTCTTTTTGGAGGATCAGGAAAAGAAAAAAGCTCGATGACATACTGTCCGTTCAAAGCAAGATCTAGTTTAAAGGATGCCCTGTCCGCACGATAGGTTTCTTTGATGACTTGCAAGCCTAATACATCAAGGTAAAACTTCTTGGACACCTCATAATCTGAACAGATAATGGCTATATGATGAATATTTTGAATCATTTAATGGATTATAAAACGAATTTATTGGCTAGGATGATTCACCTTACTTCTGCCGTCAGCATCAGCCATTCTAACCAGCTTCGGTGAAAATTTCTCTACGATCTGTACCAGGTTCCTTTGAGCAGCCATACCTGATCAATATTTTTGTAGGCCATAGGTGATTTATCGAGGCCACCACCGATGAGGTCGACACCGCGGTCTTTGAGGATTTTGTCCATAGCATCCCTGGTAAATGTGCTGATCGCTTTGGTTCTGGACTTGAACACTGACGATTCTGTCAGCATTGAGTATACCGACGCTTCGTTCAGTAAGTACCCGGGGCGGGACTTGAACCCGCACGGCCATTACTGGCCACAGGATTTTAAGTCCTGCGTGTCTACCAATTTCACCACCTGGGCCACATATCAAAAAAAAACCCTTTCTTCATAAGGGTTTGATAATCAGAGCGGAAAACGAGACTCGAACTCGCGACCCCAACCTTGGCAAGGTTGTGCTCTACCAACTGAGCTACTTCCGCTTATAAAGTGGTGCAAATATAAAACTATTTTCAAATTACTTCCAAAACCCCGAGAAAAACTTAATTACTTCTCATGTAAAATAACGCCTTTGGCCATAAATTTCAACTCTTCCTTAGGCATTGTGATGGCAGCGATCTCCTCAGCACTGGCTCCTTTGTCCTGAGCATAATGCCTTAATTCATCCACTGGAGTAGTCTCTCTGTAAACTATTCCATCCATGGTCACTTTTTTACCAGCACAATCCTTAGGCATAAAAAAACCGTAATCTTTAAATTGTACAAAGATGGGCTCTCCCTGGCCATTGTCAGCTACCACATTCATCCAACAGCCCTTCGCCTGACATACTTCGGTGACTTTGCCTACTAACTTCATAGGCATACTGTCTGCATCTGCCATCAGCGCCACGGCATTGGATAGATCTATGCTTCCTGATTCATCAATGTTTTCACCAAAAGATTTAATAACAGCAGAGTTATTGTTGCGCAAGGTTTCATTGGTAGGCAGATTCTTACAAAGAGATAGAATTAACATCCCACCAACGAGTAAAATAATTTTGTTCATTGCTTTTTTTCTGCAAAGTTAAATATTTTGAAAAACAATTATGTGAAACAATATGCATCTCCCCTATGCTATTACTTGTAGATAGACTATCCTATGACCATATATAAATCTTTTTTCGCCATTCTCCTGTATTGCTTTTCTTACACTATGAGCCTGGCCCAGTGCATTCAAGGACAATGCACCAATGGAACAGGCACTTTTGTATATCCATCCGGGGCCAAATACAGTGGCCAGTTCGTGGCTTCCCAGATCCAGGGACTGGGTACCCTCTGGATGAATAATGGCAACACCTACTCCGGTCAGTGGGTCAAAAACTATAGGGAAGGTCAGGGCAAAATGATTTTTAAAAACGGAGATACGTACACAGGCTCCTTCAAACGCTCGAGGCTGGAAGGCAAAGGCAAAATGATATTTGCAGAAGGCGGATATTATGAGGGAGAATGGAAAAATGATATGCCCAACGGAAAGGGCATCTACTCTTATGCAAATGGAGAAAAATATGAAGGCTTGTTGTATGCGGGTGTAAGACAGGGCTTTGGCAGGTATTATTATACAGATCACTCCATCTACGATGGCCAATGGACCAACAATCTGCGCGAAGGGAGTGGAACACTTATACATGAAAATGGAGAAAAAATCACAGCTCAGTGGTACCAGGACCAGCCTTTAAGCAGCGAAGGTCCAGCTTTGGCCAATCAAAATACAGCACTTTCTTCTGATGCCTCCACACCAAATTCAGACCATAACGGGGAGCTTAAAAACTGTAATGAAAATGTGTGCCACAATGAAACCGGTGTATACACCTACAGGGATGGATCCAGATATGTGGGCACCTTTGATCATGGAGATCCTCGCGGCCAGGGCATATTATACTATGCCAATGGTGACCGGTATGAAGGTGAGTGGGATGATGTAGCCCCTCAGGGTAGAGGGGTTATGTACTTCACCAGTGGTAAAGTATTTGCTGCTATGTGGGAGAAAGGCAAGCCGGTAAAAATATTGGAAAACCGCCCTTTAATCCCTCAACGAAATGACATCAGACCTCAAACAAATGACGAAATCAAAATTTGGACCGTGGTGGTTGGCGTAGCCAGGTATGAACACATGCCTGCACTTCGATACTCCGATGATGATGCTTATAGGATTTATGCTTTTCTCAAAAGCCCGGAAGGCGGGGCTCTGAAGGATGATCAAATAAAGATCTTAGTCGACGAAGATGCCACCCGGGACAAAATAATCAGCGCCCTTCAGGAGCAGTTTGGGCGCGCAGATGAAAACGATGTAGTCATCCTCTATTACTCCGGGCATGGGGTCAACAATGCACTCATTCCTATTGATTTCGACGGTTTTAACAATAAACTTTACCACGACGAAATCACCCAGATCATGGAAAAGTCAAGGGCCAAACACAAGCTCTGTCTCATCGACGCTTGTTATGCAGGGGGTATGTCAGAGGCACAGGCTGCAAAAGCTGATTTTACTGTGTCTATGAATAACTATTATTCCACTTTCAACCGAGAACAAGGCGGCACAGCCTTTATTTTATCTTGCCGAAACAGGGAGGTTTCGCTCGAGGACAGCGGTCTGAGACAAGGTATATTCAGCCATTACCTCATTAAAGGACTCAAAGGTGCAGCCGATAAGAACAGCAATAAAATCGTCACTGTTCAGGAACTCTTCAATTTTATTTCCAGCCAGGTTCAATCCTATACCGATCATGTACAAAACCCCCAAATAGAAGGTCAGTATAATCCCAATATGCCTGTTGCATGGATAAGGGATTAACTGAATGATCATTAAGTATTATAATTTTATTTAATATTTAACAATAAGGTAATATCAGTTTTATACGGACTTAACATAACCACCAGAACTTAGAGGCGTATTTTAAACAGTTCAGGCTAATGATGAAAAAACGCAAAATTGATGTGGTAGTCCTTAGTGATATTCACCTTGGTACGTACGGCAGTCATGCCAACGAATTGCTTAATTATCTTGGAAGTATAGAACCTAATATGATTGTCCTTAATGGCGATATCATAGATATTTGGAATCTCCGCCTAAAATACTTTCCTACTGCCCATACTGAGGTCTTGCGAAAACTTCTAAAAATGGCTGGTCAGGGAATCAAGATCTATTACATCCCGGGCAATCATGATGAAGCTATGAGAAAATATCACAATCTAAAGTTGGGCAATATTAAAATTCTCGAGAAATTAATCATAAACCTGGATGGTAAAAAGCACTGGATGTTTCATGGTGATGTATTTGATGCTACCACCAAAGGCAGTGCTAAAATCATCGCCAAGCTCGGCGGCAAAGGGTACGATTTATTAATTTGGATCAATCGATGGATCAATAAATTGCTGCTCCTATTTGGTAAAGAACAGATGAGTTTTTCTAAAAAAGTAAAATCCGGTGTCAAAAAAGCTGTTTCCTGGATCAATAATTTTGAAGATACAGCCATCGAATTGGCCTTAAAAAATCAATATGATTATGTGATATGTGGTCATATACATCAACCTCAGATCAGAACCATATCTAAAGAAAATCGCACCACAACATATCTCAACAGCGGAGATTGGGTAGAAAACCTGACTGCTTTGGAGTATTTTGATAAACAATGGTCTATCTATCATTATAACAAAGCAGAATTTCCGGCAGGCCTCAAGCAAATTCAAAAAGAAATCAAGTCAGAAACTAAAATGGAACCCTCTATGATTGCTGCCATGATCGTTTCAAAATTGCAAATCCATTAATTTTTGGCTAAGATGAAAATATTATATGCGGTTCAGGCTACCGGCAATGGCCATATCAGCCGGGCTGTCCAGCTTACTCCACATCTTCAAAAACTAGGCCAGGTAGATATCTTCCTAAGTGGTCAAAACTGTACTTTGCCGGTAAATCTTCCAATAAAGTACACGAGTAAGGGCCTATCGCTATTTTATGGTCATCATGGTGGGCTCAGCCTAACAGACATCGTCAAAAAGAACAGTTGGACCACGGTGATCAAGCAAGCAAAAGCACTACCTACAGAGCAATACGATCTTGTAATCAATGATTTTGAGCCCATTGCAGCATTAAGTTGTAAGATAAAAAAGAAAGCGTCAATTCAGATAAGCCATCAAGCTAGCTTCCGAAGCCAGCTTTCTCCCAGACCCAAAGTCCGCAATCCCTTAGGAGAGTGGATATTAAAAGAATATGCCACTTCGACCCATTATATCGGACTGCATTTCCAATCCTATGACGATTTTATATTACCCCCAATCATCAAACAGAATATTCTCTCCTCAACGCCTCAGGATCAAGGACATATCACCATCTACCTGAGTGGCTACGACAGGAAGTTTTTCCAACACCATCTGACTCAAATAAAAGGTCTGAAGTTTCATTGTTTTCTTCCACATATCACAGAGATCTCGGTGCATCAGAACATCACATTTTATCCAATTCAGGATGAATTATTCACCCAAAGCATGATCGGTAGTCATGGCGTGATCACCGGTGGAGGATTTGAGACTCCTGCAGAAGCGATTTTTTTAAAGAAAAAATTGATGTGTATTCCCATCAAAAATCACTACGAACAATATTGTAACGCAGCCGCGCTGATGGCGCTGGGTGTAGCCGTAAGGTTTACCCATCAACTCAAAGACTTCGCCAGTCATATAGATTTTTGGCTAAATCAAAAAACATTAGAGTTAGACTTGCCCGTACACGATATTGATGCAACACTCCAGAAAATAATGGTTTTGGCCAAAAATGATCCTAATTAGTGGTGTTATTGAGTATGCATGATAGACGATATTCTTAGTTTATATGAGCCGTGGTCAGCCTCATTTTGACAGCTTAGTCTGGCTCAGAAGTGCTATCAGGTGCTTTTAATATCCGATTTGTTCTCAAAAACCTCATTTCTTCTTCTATTTTAAAATTTCGATAAGGAATGAATTTGTAAATTTGCGCCCACAACATCAACTCTATGAAGTATTCAAAACGAATAAGTTATACTTTACTTTTTTTTATAGTCTTTAGCTTTTTTGCTTTTAGCCAGGATCTCTCAAAAACACTATTTACGATTAATAATAGTCCGGTCAGTGTGGACGAGTTTCTGTACATCTATGGCAAAAACAACGGAAAGGATGCAGATTACTCCAAAAAATCCCTGGATGAATACCTTGATCTTTACCAAAAGTTTAAATTGAAAGTAGCCAAGGCAAAGGCTTTGAAACTTGACACTCTTCAGGATCTTAGGGAAGAACTTCATATGTATCAGCAGCAGGTATCTAATTCGTACATTATGGACAAAGAGGTTACCGATCAGCTCATCAAGGAGATCTATGAGCGGCAGAAACACGACATTTCTGTAAAACATGTATTCTTTCAATTGGCTCCCAATGCTTCACCTGCAGATACCCTTGCCGCCTATACACGTGCTATGAAAGCTTACGAAGAATTGGCCAAAGGAGTGCCCTTTGGAAAAGTAGTCATGGACAATTCTGACGATCGATCAAATCTCAATTATAGTGGTGACCTGGGATATGTATCAGCTATGTTGCCGGAAGGATTTTACAACATTGAAAACACGATTTATGCTTTGAAAATCGGGGAGTTTTCTAAACCAGTCAGATCCAGTGCAGGCTACCATATCCTTAGGGTCGATGATATCAGACCTGCGCGCAGGGAAATAGAAATAGCTCAAATTCTTATCAAAAATCCTGCTGATCCTGGAAGTAAAGACAAAGCTATGCAGGTTTACCAACAATTGAAAAACGGAGGCGATTTCAAGCAGTTGGTCGGCACCTACTCCGAAGATGCCAACAGCAAAGCCAGGGATGGTTACATAGGCTTTATTGGGATCAATCAATTTGACAAAACATTTGAAGACGAAGTCTTTTCACTTAAGATAGATGGCGATATTTCAAAACCTATCGAAACGCGACTTGGATGGCATATCATCAAAAGAATAAGCCAGAAAGAAGAAGAACCATACGCTATAGCAAAAGAAAAAATCAAAGTTTTACTCGAGTCTGACAGCAGATACCAATATGCCAGAAGCAGAGTAATAGATCGTATCAAAAGCAATAATCATTTTCAGGTCAACGATCAAAACCTCAAGAACTTTACAGATGCATTGCCGACAGATGTAGCCTCATTTAGCTGGGAGGTATCCCCTGAATTGCCAGACTTAGAATTATTCAGATTAGGAAATACCTCCTACACCTCTAAACCATTTGCCCAATATCTTAAAAGCAATACGCAGGAGAGACTTCAATATCCCAACGGCACACCTGGGAGTGTCATTGTCCCGGCGATATTCAAATCTTATATCAACGACAAGGTCATTGAATTTGAGCAAGGCAATTTGTCAAAAAGTTACCCTGAATTCAGAAATCTGATGCGTGAGTATGAAGAAGGAATTTTATTATTTGAGATTACGAGGCAGTCAGTATGGGATAGAGCTTCAAGTGATTCGGTTGGTCTAAAGGCCTTTTACAATAAAAACAAAAGTGCTTATATGTGGAATGAGCGGGCCATGGTCAATGAGTACACCGTCAAATCCACTGACGAGGCATTGGTAAAGACCATTTATGCATATTCAGGCAAAAAATCCCAGGAAAAATTGTTTAAAAAATTTAATAAAAAACAAACTTTAGTGACATTTGAAAAAGATTATCTCGAGAAAGAATCAGAGGAGATGAAATCACTTTCCTGGACAGCCAACTTCCTGACACCATTCAATATCGATAAAGAAAAAGGCATTACTACCTGGAAAAAAGTGGAGAAAATACTCCCCCCAAGTCAAAAAACACTCGAAGAAGCACGAGGTTATGTCATAGCAGACTATCAGGATTATCTGGAGAAAGAATGGGTCGCACAATTACAAAAAGAATATAAAGTAGTAGTCAATCAGGAAGTATTCGACAGTTTGATTAAAAAATAAACTGAACTTTGAGCTACCTAAACTCACTTTTACTTTTCATGATCCTGATCCAAGGTTGTAATTTGCTTGATAATAAGAATAAACCAGTGGACAAACTCATCGCGACTGTTTATGACAAAAAATTACACCTCAGTGATATGGCAGGAATGTTTCCTCTAAACGCCAATCACGATGACAGCCTGCAATTGATAGGCTCTTTTGCTACAAGGTGGACTAAGGAGCAAGTTTTTTTAACGGAAGCAGAAAAACATATTCCCCAGGATTTGGAAATTGAAGAATTGCTCAAAAAATACAGTGAATCACTTATCAGCCTTAATTTTCAAAAATTGTTGACCGAGCAAAACCTGGATTCTTTAGTCTCTGAAGAAGAATTAAGGGATTTTTATGAAAAAAACAAAGACCAGTATCAACTTGAGACTTCGATCATACGTTGTTACTTTGTAAAAATCCCGGATGATATCAAGGAACTGCGTAATGTCAGAGAATGGTGGGACGGAATAAATGATGATGCCAATCGTAAAAAACTAGCCCGTATGAGCGAGAAATACGACGGTATCTTTCACCTGGAAGATAGTGTCTGGCATAATCTTGAGGATATTGAAAGTCTTTTTCCCGCGAACCGAATCAGTACAAGAAACTGGACTACTGGGGAAAGCCTTAGTTTTAGTGATAAACAGTATACCTATTTTTTTCAGGTATTAGAATTAGTCTCGAAACAAGATGCAGCACCGATGTCTTATGTGGCACCCAAAGCGAGGCGCATTATCCTCAACCAAAGAAAAAACAAACTTGTCGAAGATTTTAAAACCAAATTATACGAAACCGAAATCAGAAAAAACAATGTCACTTTTCAATATAAATAATATGGCCGCACTCAAGTCTTTCCTTCTATCGGGCATCATCCTTTTATTTGCCTGGACAAATGCTGTCAGCCAAAGACAAATCATAGATAAAGTGATCTGTGAAGTGGGTAATGAAGTAATCTTACTCTCGGACCTGGCTGAACAGATCAAACTTATAGAATCTCGTCAGGGACCTGTGAGACCCGAAGAAAAGTGTTTTATGCTTGAGAATATGATGGTTTCAAAATTATTGGTTCACCAGGCCTTTGTGGATAGTGTAGTTGTCACAGATGAAGAAGTAAACAGTCAATTAGAAGCCAGGATAGAACGCATTCTTGAATCTATGGGCAATGATGTCACCCAGTTTGAAGCCTACTACGGTAAATCTATCAACGAAGTAAGAGAAGAATTTCGTACTGACCTGGAAAATCAACTCATCGCTGAAAAAATGCGTACTAAACTAATGGAAGATATCCTCATAACGCCTACAGAAGTCAAAGAATTTTACAATAAAATCCCAAGTGATAGTTTGCCTTACCTGAGCAGTGAGGTAGAAGTATCTGAGATCGTGGTAAAACCTGTGGCAAATGATTCATCCAAAGCCCGATCCAGGGCTAAAATGGAAAAGATACTAGTAAGACTGCAAGCAGGTGAGCAATTCACTGATTTGGCTTCTACGTTCTCTGATGACCCGGGTTCTGCTAGAAATGGCGGAGATCTTGGTTGGGCCAAACGAGGCACCTTTGTACCAGAATTTGAGGCTGCAGCATACAATCTCGAGCCATCACAGATTTCTCCAATCCTTGAGACTGAATTTGGCTTTCATATCATTCAGCTACTCGAATTGCGAGGAAATACCATTCATGCAAGGCATATACTGATCAAACCTGAGATCGAACAGCAAGACCTTGACTTGGCCAAAAACAAATTGATCAGAGTCAAAAACATGATTGAGAAAGATTCCATCACTTTATCCCAGGCAGTAAAACAATTTGGAGATAAAAAAGAGCAGAGTTATAACAATGACGGAAGAATCACCAATCCCAAGACAGGCGATACCTTCTTTGAAATTAAAGACCTGGAGCCAGAAGTTTATTTTACCCTCGATACGGTCAAGGTGAAAGGTATATCCAATCCAGTAGAATTAATCACTCCTACTGGTGAAAAATATTATAAAATCTTATATCTCAATACCAGGACCGATCCTCATCAAGCTAATTTAAAACAGGACTATTCAAAATTCCAGGCATTAGCCAAAGAAGGCAAAAAGAACGAAGTGCTCACCACCTGGCTCGAGAGCCATATCCAGGATACTTACGTAAGAGTTGATCCTCTGTTTTTATCCTGCCCTAATGTTTCACAGTGGATAAAAAAAGATAAATAAGGGTTAGATTTTTATAATCATAATTGAAGAGCTGAGAGTCGTAATCCTATTTTCGTTTTCCTCTAGGTCACAGTCCAGGTCTGGTATTCTTTATATTTTAGCTGCATGATACCTCTGGCAGAACGAATGCGACCACAAAACCTGGATGATTTTGCAGGACAAGCACATCTGATGGCCCAGGGGGCAGTCCTTAGAAAGCTGATAGAATCTGGTAATACACCCTCTATGATTTTATGGGGACCGCCCGGATCCGGCAAAACCACATTAGGTAGATTGATCGCCGCTCTTCAAAAACGATCTTTCTTCCAATTGAGTGCGATAGAGTCCGGAGTCAAGGATGTCCGCGAAGTGATAGACAAAGCACAAAGACAACATTTTTTTGACCAGGCCAATCCAATCTTGTTTATTGATGAAATACATCGATTTTCGAAATCCCAGCAGGATTCACTACTGCATGCAGTAGAAAAAGGCACTTTTTCACTGATTGGAGCTACTACAGAAAACCCCTCATTCGAAGTGATCTCGGCCCTATTGTCCAGATGCCAGGTCTTTGTGTTCAAGGCTCTGGACGACGAAGACCTGGTAAGGATGGCACTCAAAGCAACCACCCAGGATGAACTTCTCAAAGACCGAAAATGGGTCTTCACCGAAACCGATAGCCTCGTACTATTATCAGGAGGGGATGGTAGGAAGTTATATAATATCCTGGAGATCCTCTACTTGTCCGGAGAAGAAATCATTAATGTCACCAATGAGAGCGTGTCAGCTGCTGTGCAACAAAACATAGGCCGGTACGACAAGGGAGGAGACCAACACTATGATATAATCTCAGCTATGATCAAATCGATCCGTGGCAGTGATCCACATGCAGCAGTATATTGGCTGGCAAGGATGTTGCATGGTGGTGAAGATATTGAATTTATAGCCCGCAGATTGATTGTATCCGCCTCAGAAGATATCGGCCTAGCCAATCCAAATGCATTGCTCATCGCTACAGCCTGTTTTCAAGCGATACACATGATCGGTATGCCTGAAGCCAGAATCATCCTGTCTGAGACGGCCATCTATCTGGCTACCTCTGCCAAAAGCAATTCAGCCTACCTGGCTATCGATGCGGCTTTGGATGCGGTTAAAAATGAATCTTCTCAGCCGGTACCACTGCACCTGCGCAATGCTCCTACCAAGTTGATGAAATCCCTGGATTATGGCAAAGATTATAAATATGCACATGGCTATGATGATCATTTCGTACCTCAGGAATACTTTCCGGAGGCGATCGCGGGTACCCCTTTCTATATTCCACAGGAAAACGCATCAG
>OBID01000715.1_pt1 | contig 12836 bp, 11 predicted proteins | sample 1519781 | NCBI WGS metagenome assembly OBID01 (sample SAMEA3991478, study PRJEB22521) | metagenome | biome: anthropogenic terrestrial biome; feature: sewage plant; material: sludge | place: Sweden | collected 2012-09-26
CTAATATTATTCTCATAGCCAAATTGTACCCTTCTCATGCAGAATACTAAAGCCACCCAGGCGTTGAATGATAGGTCTTTACTCTTCACAAAGAATACACATAACTTTCCAAACGAAATAGTTGCTTTTAGAAATTATTATTCTTACTATATTATTAAGGAGGATATATGACAAACTCAACAAATATTGACAACAAGCCATCAATCAATCGAGATGAATCCCTTTCACATCTCGCTCAACGACTCAATATCGTCACGCCAATGCTGAATAGATTCATGCATTTCAGCTGCAAGGAAATCGGACTTCGCTCTCCGCGCGACCTTTGCCTGCTCGCCTTACTGAGCAAGCATTCCCTCAGCCAGGCACATCTATTGAAAATGCTTAATGTTAACGCCCCCGCTCTCTCAAAGCAGATTGACGTACTGGCCCAAAACGGTTTTCTCGATCGTCAAGCTAGTGAGGAGGACCGGCGTTCACAAGTTCTTTCGATTACCCCCGAAGGAAAACACAAACTTTTGGAAGCCGCCAAGGTCAACGAGCGAAGGCTCAAAGAAATGCTAGCCGAAGCCAACGATGAGCAACTTATCCAAATTCTTGAGGCCACTGAAACCCTCACTAATGTTATAACGTCTCGCATGGAAAACGTTCACAAAAGCCACGCATGCGCCTGGAGAACTCAACATAACCCACATCACTCGGGAGAAACACATGAGTAAAATCTTCAAGAATTACAAGCCTTACCTCGCGTTGGTGATTGTGATTATCATTCTCACCATCGGCCAAGTAATGGGAAACCTCGAACTACCTAACCAGATGTCTGACATCGTAGACATCGGAATAGTCAACAAGGGTATTGTCAATCCAGCAACACAGGGCGCAGGAACCTCAGCGACCCAAATGCACTACATCCTGTCCAAAGGCTTGCTCATGTTGCTTATTTCAGCGGCAACAGTGCTCCTTTCGGTCATTGCTGGATATCTCGCTTCTCGCATCTCAGCGGGAATCGCTCGGGACTTGCGCAGCAAAGTCTTTTCGCGTGTTGAAGCATTTTCACTTGGCGACGTCGATAAGTTTTCTATCGCTTCGCTCATCATTCGATCGACCAACGACATAGCTCAAGTTCAGCAAATGTCTTTCATGCTTATGAGGATTGCGCTCATTGCTCCTCTCACCGCAATCGGGTCAATATATATGGCGCTTAAAACCAACGCAAGCCTTTCTTGGATTATTGGAGCGGCTGTTCCCGTTCTCGCCGTAATCATCGTATTTGTTGCGCGATACGCTATGCCCCTCTTTCGTAATATGCAAAAGAAACAGGATGGCCTTAATCAGGTTGCTCGAGAAGGACTCACGGGTGTACGCGTTATTCGCGCCTTTAATCGACAGTCAACACAACGTGAGCGCTTTCAAAAATCAAATCAGGAGCTCACGGATATCTCACTCAAGGTTAATGGCATGATGGTTACCCTCATGCCCATCATGATGCTCATTGTTCAACTTGTAACTATCGCAATTATCTGGTTTGGTGCTCATTATATTAGCAAGGGCACTCTGCAAATCGGATCGATGATGGCCTTTTTGCAGTATGCTACGCAGCTCATGACGTCAGTCATGATGCTCTCGCTTATCTTTATCATGCTTCCTCGTGCTGGCGTATCCGCCGAACGTATCGATGAAGTCTTAAGCACGATACCAAGCATTCAGAATCCTGAGAATCCTTGCCTCATGAGCGGCAAGGCATCCGTAGAGTTCAAAGATGTCTCTTTTAAGTTTGAAGGCGCGGATGAGCCCGCACTGTGTAACATCTCATTTACCGCAAAAGCTGGAACCACAACTGCCATCATTGGCTCAACTGGTTCGGGAAAGTCAACGCTCCTCGCCCTTATCGAGCGTCTTTATAAGCCCAGCAAGGGTGACATCCTCATCAACGGCTGCTCGATTGATACTCTCGACGAAACAAGCCTACGAGAAAAGATTGGATATGCTCCCCAAAAAGCGTTGCTCTTCAGTGGAACAATCGCTGACAACCTACGTGTTGGAAACGCTGACGCAACTGAAGACGACATGTGGGAGGCGCTTACCATCGCCCAGTCGCAATCGTTTGTGGATGCACTTCCAGAAAAATTAAACGAGCATGTCTCACAAGGAGGTAAAAACTTCTCGGGAGGGCAAAAGCAACGTCTCGCAATCGCGCGCGCCATTATCCGAAAGCCAAGTATCTATCTATTCGACGATACTTTCTCGGCTCTCGACTTAACCACCGACGCCAATCTCCGCGCGGCACTCAGCAAAGTTACGGGCGAATCAGTTGTTATTACGGTTGCCCAGCGAATTTCCACGATCACTCACGCTGACCAAATCATCGTCATCGACAATGGCCGCATAGCTGGCATAGGTACTCACGACGAGTTACTGGCATCAAACGAAGTTTACCAAGATATTGCACGCTCACAACTGAGCGAAGAGGAGATGAGCGCATAATGGCAGGGTTACCAGGGCCAGGAATCGGCAACAACCAAGGTTCGGGAAGCAGAAAAGGTCAAACCCAATCAGGCATGGGAGGCCCTCCGGGGGCACAGGCGATGGCCAATCCAGCAGAGAAAGCCGCTGACTTCAAGGGAACAACTAAACGACTCTTCAGGGCCATGCGTCCCGAGCGTACCCTGCTCATCGTCGCTCTTATTTGCGCCCTCTTCTCCGTTGTGGCAGCCGTCTCGGGCCCAAAAATCATGGCCCTTGCAACCAATAAGATTGCTGAAGGCGTTATGCTTGCCATGAAGGGCGCAGGGAGTATGGACTTTGCCTATATTGGAAAGATTATCGCCATCCTTATCAGCCTTTACGTTGTAAGCTCAATACTCAATTGGGGTCAGCAGTCGTCGACTGTCAAACTGACGCAAAGCCTCGTAAAGCGTATGCGCAACGAGGTTTCCAACAAACTTGACAGACTTCCTCTCTCCTACTTTGACAAATACACTTACGGAGAAATACTGTCAAAAATCACTATCGATATAGATTTGATTTCAAGTAACTTGCAACAAGTTCTCTCACAACTTCTTACGTCTGCGCTGACGATTATCGGTATCGTGATCATGATGTTTTCGATTAGTTGGGTCCTTGCCCTTGTTGCGCTCATAGCTATTCCGGCAACACTTTTCATGACAAGCAAACTTGCGCCCCACTCACAAAAGTATTTCTCACAGCAGCAAACAAAGTTGGGTGACATAAACGGTATCGTTGAAGAAAACTACGCTGCCCACACCATCGTAAAAGCATTCAACCAAGAAAAAACTTCTCTTGAGGAGTTCAATCAGCATAATACCGAACTTTATGGCGTTGCCTATAAAGCGCAATTCATCGCAAGCGTTATGATGCCGCTCGTTAACTTTATTTCTAACGTTGAGTATGCCATCGTAGTTGTTGTTGCTGCCCTACTCTCAGCTTCGGGTCGACTGCCTATTGGAGATATTCTTGCTTTTATCCAGTATGTTCAGCAGTTCAACCAGCCCCTCAGCCAAACAGCACAAATCGCCAACATCATTCAGGGTACCATCGCTGCTGCCGAGCGCGTGTTTGTTCTCCTTGATGAACCTGAAGAATCTCTTGAGCAAGAAGGAGCAGCGACCTCGCTCGACCCTTCAAAGGTGCGCGGCCACATTGTGGGATCCCATGTTGCTTTCAGTTATAACCCTGAAAAACCCCTGATTACTGACCTCAACTTTGAGGCAAAACCAGGACAAACCGTTGCAATCGTTGGTCCTACAGGCGCGGGCAAAACAACTATCGTGAATTTGCTCATGCGCTTCTATGAGATACAAGGGGGCGAAATCACCCTCGACGGGCACTCCACCAAAGAACTCACACGCTCTGCTCTGCGTTCCGAGTTTGGTATGGTGCTTCAAGATACCTGGCTTTTCTCTGGTACTATCCGAGAAAATATCGCCTATGGGCGCAGCGATGCCACTGAAGAAGAAATCGTTCAAGCTGCAAAAATTGCGCTTGCGGATCACTTCATCCGAACGCTTCCTCAGGGATATGACACAATCCTTACCGAAGACGCATCAAACATTTCTGTTGGCCAGCGTCAGCTATTAACCATTGCACGAGCAGTTCTCGCTGACGCGCCAATTCTCATTCTTGATGAAGCAACTTCGTCAGTTGACACACGTACTGAGCGCATGATCCAAGAGGCCATGAATCGTCTTATGGCAGGTCGCACGAACTTTGTAATTGCGCACAGGCTGAGCACTATTCGCGATGCAGATCTCATTCTTGTTATGGATAAGGGCTCGGTAATTGAGTCGGGCACTCATGAAGAACTTCTTGTTAAGGGCGGCTTCTATGCCAACCTCTACAACTCACAGTTTGACGAGGCGCTTGAGGAAGAAGAGCTTCTCGCCTAACCCAGTCCCATCATAAACAAAAAATAAGGCCCCTCTTTTTGAGGGGCCTTATTTATGAACTATGAACTATGAACTAACGAGTAAGATTACTCAGCATCCTCAGCAGGTGCCTCAGTTGCCTCTGCCTCAGCAGGAGCCTCCTCGACAACAACATCCTCTACAGGAGCCTCATCGATTGGAGCCTCGGTTGCCTCCGCAGCCTCATCCTCAGCGCCCTCCTTGCCAGCGATCTCGATTTCAAAACCGAGCTCTTCGGCTGCAGCACGCATTGAAAGAGAAATACGACGACGCTCGGTGTCGACATCCATAACCTTAATCTTTACGGTCTCGCCAACAGCGGTAACCTGGTCTGGAGTCTCAACGTGGCCCTTAGCCATCTCTGAGATGTGAACCAATCCCTCAACGCCATTACCAAGCTCTACAAAAATACCAAAAGGTACGAGTTTGGTTACTTTGCCGTCGATAATAGCGTTCCCTGGGAAGCTCTCAACGAGTTGCTTCCATGGGTCTTCTGTTGTCTGCTTGAGACCAAGAGAAATTCGCTCGCGGTCCATATCAACCTCGAGAACCTGAACCTGAACTGCGTCGCCAACTTTAACAACCTCTGATGGGTGATTTACGTGGCTCCAAGAAAGCTCAGAAATGTGAACAAGACCATCAATGCCACCAAGGTCAACAAAAGCACCAAAGTCTACAATTGATGAAATATGTCCTGGGAGAATCATGCCCTTCTGGAGTTTTCCAAGAAGCGCACCGCGGTCCTGCTTGCGACCCTCTTCAAGAACTACGCGACGAGAGAGAACGACGTTGTTGCGGTTGCGGTCCATCTCGATAACACGAGCCTCAAGCTTTTCACCAAGGAATGCTTGAAGGTCGCGCACACGACGAAGGTCAACGAGAGATGCAGGCAAGAAGCCGCGAAGGCCGATGTCAATGATAAGACCGCCCTTAACAACCTCGATAACTTCGCCTTCAACAATCTCGCCAGACTCAAACATTTTCTCAACGTTGCCCCATGCACGCTCGTACTCAGCGCGCTTCTTTGACAAGATGAGACGGCCTTCTTTGTCCTCTTTCTGGAGAACAAGTGCCTCAATCTGCTCGCCATACTGAACGAGCTCTGCTGGGCTTGCATCCTTACGGATTGAAAGCTCACGGGCAGGAATAACGCCCTCTGACTTGTAGCCGATATCAAGCAAAACTTCGTCATGCTCAATCTTTACTACGGTACCGTTAACAAGGTCGCCCTCGTCAAAATCGGTGAGAGTACCATCGATGAAGGCATTCATTTCCTCTTCAGAAAGCTCTTCCATTTCAAACGTGGTACCAAATACTTGGTCGGTCATGTGGACCCCTTTACAAATCGGGACCCCCTACATGCTTGTCGCCTACAGTTTCGTCGTCGGGTTAATTGATTAAAATCGTCGTCGGGTTAATAGGTACGTACATTATCGGGGCCAATACTTACGCCTGCACAGTAAACCGTCAACCATCATTATGCAATAGCGTGACAAAGCAAAGAGTGCAGTATTTGAAATTATACTAAATGAATACCCAAAATACAAACGCGCAACGCTTGAACTGTCACGTGCGCAGACACGTTAATCATTAAGATGCTTAATGGCGTAATCTGCTTGTTTCTTCGTAAATTTTTCGCCGTAATCTGAAGTTAATTGATCATGGATTGCTTTTGGAGACATCGACATATCGTCTTGATAGCTCCGCGCTTTAGCTAGTGCATTTGCCTTCCAGTCGGCCTCAACATGATCAATGGCGTACTGCGCTGCTTTCTCTGAAAATTGCTCACCATAGTCTGAGGTAAGTTGATCATATACACCCTTTTTTGACATATTCATGTTGTTTGCGTAAGACTCCGCTTTCACAAGCGCAGAAAGATACTCAGCAGGAACATCAGGCTTCTTTTCTTCTGCTGGTTGCTCAGACGTTGTCGAAGCGCTTCCCGTTTCTGTTGAATCAACTCCCGATTCGCTGGTGGTACTTGAACATGCTGATCCAAGAATAAATAGCGCAAAAATGACGGTAATAAAGCCCAATAGCCTTGTTTTCTTCTTCATACTTCCTCCTCGAGATATATTTCGATCTCCCTCATGGCATTTCAAAACGAGTCAATCACGTGCATTTTTCCTATCCGCTAAAGCCCTCCTCGCTCAAAAGTTAGCCAATCACTTACGACAAAATTTTGCCCTATTGGACAACGCTATTGTAGCAAGAGGCTCGGACACGAAATAATTATTAATCTATGTGAATAAATGATTTGAGCGCTTCCATTATGCTTGACCGAGTATTCGAAGAGTTCTCATTAACCTCAATTGCGGACGAATTGTACTCATTGATTGCGGTCTTTTTTTGAGACTCGAGTGAAGCATACTTTTTCTGATCAGCTTTTGTCCATTCCTCAAAAGGCACGCTCTGATTCTTGTCTATTAAACTATTCATTTTTTTATCAATTGCTTTAATCTTTTTTGCTGCGCCATTAACGTCATTGCTGTTTGCCGCTAGATTTCTTGAAGACATCTTTGCAATATTTGATACGCTCTGTGAGACATCTTGGATTGAATTATTGGCTTGAGACTCTGTTTTGGATGTGCTTGGATTCTGCGGCTGCACCTGAATAGCATTTGCCGAACTTGGTTTACCCATGATTGCGCTGGTGATTGTTCCCATATTAAGCCAAACAAGGGCAATTATGATTGCTCCAATTACTGAAAAGAAGATGCCGATTATGCGCATGCTTATCATCTTCAGAATCGACTTCACACATAACTCCCTTAATAATCGCAAATAGTATCGAAATATTGTCGGCAATAATCCGTCTAAGCACATGCTTCTCGAGAAACTTATCATACCAAATAAGAGTTGGTATTCAATATCAAATTCTGGCAATTTTAACAATCTTGCAGGAATCCTTTATAGAATAGAAATGTACCTACTTTTATCAATCGCAAAGGGAAGCATATGGATTATCAAGTTGCGGCAAAAGAAGAACTAATCAAAGAACTTGAAACGTGCCAGAAAGAGTATCAGAAGACCGTTCAGCAGAACCTGAATCTCAATCTTGCTCGTGGTAAGCCGGGAGCCGATCAGCTCGAGCTTTCTCTGCCGATGCTTGACACGCTCAACTCCTCCTCTGATCTTTTCGATCAAGAGGGCACAGACTGTCGCAATTATGGTGGCCTTGATGGCATTACAGAAGCTAAGCAACTCATAGCCGACATGCTCGGCACAACATCTGAGCATGTTTTTGTAGCAGGCAACAGTAGCCTCACAATCATGTTCGACATCCTGTCTCACGCCATGATTGACGGGCTCAATGGATCGACCCCTTGGTCCGAAATTAAAAACCGTAAATTTATTTGCATTGTACCTGGCTACGATCGCCATTTTGGTATGACGGAACACTTCGGCTTTGAGCTTATTTCTGTACCGATGCTCGAAGATGGTCCCGATATGGACAAAATTGAACAGCTCGTCTCCGCAGACGAAAGTATCAAGGGAATCTGGTGTGTGCCAAAATACTCCAACCCGACAGGAACTGTTTACAGCGACGAAGTAGTAAGCCGCTTTGCTACCCTTAAGCCAAAAGCTCAAGATTTCCGGATTTTTTGGGACAACGCCTATTGTGTGCACAGTCTCACAGAATCTCCAGCACAAATCATGGATATTATTAGCGCCTGTGAACAGGCAGGCAACCCTAATATGGTTTATGAGTTTTGCTCAACAAGCAAAATCACCTTCCCTGGCGCGGGAATTTCGGGGGTCGCAACAAGCGCCGAAAACCTTGCCGATATCAAAAACTTCATGAAGCATGGCACTATTGGCTTTGATAAATTAAACCAACTTCGACACGCACGGTTCTTTAGCAACGGATATTCCGTTTCTGAGCATATGCAAAAACATGCGGCCATCCTCAACAAAAAATTCAACGCGGTCTATGATTCACTTGAAAAGAACCTAGGTGAATGTAACATTGCGGAGTGGACGCACCCCGAAGGAGGCTATTTCATTTCTTTTGACACCGTGGCAGGCTGCGCAAGCAAGGCGGTTACCATGTGTGGTGAAGCGGGGGTTAAATTTACACCCGCTGGCGCAACATTCCCCTACAAAATCGATCCAGAAGATCGTAATATCCGACTAGCGCCAACCTATGCAGACCTTAACGATATTGAGCCCGCCGTTGATCTGCTCTGTCTCTGCGTAAAAATTGCCTCCCTTGAAAAGCTCCTCTCAAAATAAACGTAGGCTCCTATACCAGTAATAGAAAAAGACGCGATTGCAATCGCGTCTTTTTCTATTACCCCCTCTTAGCTATGTTCTCATTATATTTCAAAGAATCGTTGAAGCGCAAGAAAAATTTTGGTTTTTCAAAAAAGTACACCCCATCTGGAGTGTACTTTAATAAATATTTAAACTGCGCTTTAGAACATAACACACCAAAAGACGTTACTGAGGAACGACAGCACTTACCTCTGGCATTGCCTCTTTAAGCACGCACTCAACTTGAGTAGCGAGAGTAAATTGAGACATGGGGCATCCACGACAGGCACCCTGAAGCGCAACAACTACCTCATTCTTATCATTAACATCAATCAACTCAATATCTCCTCCATCTGCCTGGAGACGAGGACGGATCGTGTCAAGAATCTCTTGAACTTTAGCTTTATCGAGAGCCATAGGATAAATCTCCTTAGTCGATATGAATAGGAACAGGGTAATACTCTATCAAATTCATGCGAGAAGTTCCAATATTTATGATCAAACACACCACTAACGACAAAAATCCTACACATTTGGTCATAATTAACCAGATGAGCAGGATTATATCTTAGGGTTTACTGTGATAAATGGATCATGAACCCCAATTCAAAAGCCTTAAAATGGCTCTCAGGAGCTCAAATATATCTCTAAGACAACTAAAAAAGAGCCGCCGGTAGTGCTTAGCAACGTCCTACTCTCCCACCAGCTAAACTGGTAGTACCATCGGCGCAGAAGGGCTTAACTTCTGAGTTCGGAATGGGTTCAGGTGTACCCCCTTCGCAATAATCACTAAGCACTACCGACGACTCTCAATATCAGTGTCATCGGAGATATATTCTCCATGTCAAGGTTTCCGCACAAAGGCAGGTACCCTGAATGTTAAATAGCGCAATCAAATTCATGTAATGAAAATAAGACCTCGATCAATTAGTACTGCTCGGCTGAGTATATTACTACACTTACACCTGCAGCCTATCAACCTCCTAGTCTAGGAGGGATCTTACCTAGATAAACTAGTGGGAAAACTCATCTCAGGATTGGCTTCCCGCTTAGATGCTTTCAGCGGTTATCCATTCCGAACGTAGCTACCCAGCAGTGCCATTGGTTGACAACTGGTTCACCAGAGGTTCGTCCATCCCGGTCCTCTCGTACTAGGGACAGATTCCTTCAATTTTCCTACGCCCACGGTGGATAGGGACCGAACTGTCTCACGACGTTCTAAACCCAGCTCGCGTACCGCTTTAAATGGCGAACAGCCATACCCTTGGGACCTGCTCCAGCCCCAGGATGCGATGAGCCGACATCGAGGTGCCAAACCTCCCCGTCGATGTGAACTCTTGGGGGAGATAAGCCTGTTATCCCCAGGGTAGCTTTTATCCGTTGAGCGATGGCCCTTCCATGCGGAACCACCGGATCACTAAGCCCGACTTTCGTCCCTGCTCGACTTGTAGGTCTCGCAGTCAAGCTCCCTTGTGCCTTTACACTCTGCGAATGATTTCCAACCATTCTGAGGGAACCTTTGGGCGCCTCCGTTACCTTTTAGGAGGCGACCGCCCCAGTCAAACTACCCATCAGGCACTGTCCCTGATCCAGATAATGGACCTAGGTTAGATAACCAGAGTGACCAGAGTGGTATTTCAACGATGACTCCACCTGAACTGGCGTCCAAGCTTCAAAGTCTCCCACCTATCCTACACAAGTCACACCGATCACCAATACCAAACTATAGTAAAGGTCCCGGGGTCTTTCCGTCCTGCTGCGCGTAACGAGCATCTTTACTCGTAGTGCAATTTCGCCGAGTTCGTGGTTGAGACAGTGGAGAAGTCGTTACGCCATTCGTGCAGGTCGGAACTTACCCGACAAGGAATTTCGCTACCTTAGGACCGTTATAGTTACGGCCGCCGTTTACTGGGGCTTAGTTTCAAAGCTTCGCCCGAAGGCTAACCCATCCACGTAACCTTCCAGCACCGGGCAGGCGTCAGACCCTATACGTCATCTTACGATTTAGCAGAGTCCTGTGTTTTTAGTAAACAGTCGCTTGGGCCATTTCACTGCGGCCAGCCTCAGCTCAGAGAGCAAGTCTCATCACCAAAACCGGCGCTCCTTCTCCCGAAGTTACGGAGCCATTTTGCCGAGTTCCTTAACCATAGTTCTCTCGATCGCCTTGGTATTTTCTACCTATCTACCTGTGTCGGTTTGGGGTACGGGTAGCATAAACACTCCCTAGAAGTTTTTCTCGAAAGCATAGGATCACCGACTTCGCTCAATCGCTTCGTCTCAGTTCTCAGGCTTTATGAAAAGCGGATTTACCTACTTTTCGCCCTACAACCTTTCACGTGGACATCCAGAACCACGCTCGGCTACCTTTCTCCGTCACTCCATTGGTAATAACGCATTTATACTAGTACAGGAATATCTACCTGTTGTGCATCGACTACGCCTTGCGGCCTCGCCTTAGCTCCCGACTGACCCTGGGAGGATTAGCCTTGCCCAGGAACCCTTAGATATTCGGCGGAAGTGTTTCTCGCACTTCTCTCGTTACTCATGCCAGGATTCGCTCTTCTGTACAGTCCACAGACGGTTACCCGCCAGCTTCAACCCAGTACAGAATGCTCCCCTACCACTCCACATATGTGAAGTCCGCTGCTTCGGTAATATGCTTAAGCCCCGTGAATTGTCGGCGCATGTCCACTTGACCAGTGAGCTGTTACGCACTCTTTAAATGAATGGCTGCTTCTAAGCCAACATCCTGGTTGTCTGAGCAAACGCACATCCTTTTCCACTTAGCATATATTTTGGGACCTTAGCAGGCGGTCTGGGCTGTTTCCCTTTTGAATACACAGCTTAGCCCACATATTCTGACTGCTGCGCTCTAAAGTACCGGCATTCGGAGTTTGGTTCATTTCGGTAAGCGGTGAAGCCCCCTAGACGATCCAGTGCTCTACCACCGGTACAAAACGCGCAACGCTAGCCCTAAAGCTATTTCGGGGAGAACGAGATATCTCCAAGTTTGATTAGCCTTTCACTCCAATCCACAGGTCATCCCCTCCGTTTTCAACCGAAGTGGGTTCGGCCCTCCACGAAGTCTTACCTTCGCTTCAGCCTGCCCATGGATAGATCACTTGGCTTCGCGTCTATGATGTATAACTATGCGCCCTATTAAGACTCGCTTTCGCTGCGGCTCGCTTTAAGCTTAACCTTGCTACACACCATAACTCCCTGGCTCATTCTACAAAAGGCACGCCGTCACCCTGCCAGTAAACTGGCTTTCCGGGCTCCGACTGCTTGTAGGCATACGGTTTCAGGTACTATTTCACTCCCCTCTCGGGGTGCTTTTCACCTTTCCCTCACGGTACTGGTTCACTATCGGTCGTTAGAGAGTATTTAGCCTTGGAGGGTGGGCCCCCCAGATTCCTACCGAATTTCACGTGTTCGGCAGTACTCAGGAACTAAATTCGAAGGCGCTGCATTTTAAAGTACGGGGCTTTTACCCTTTATAGCCGACTGTTCCAAGTCGTTCCTCTAATACAACACTTTGTAACTTCGTCTTAGGTTAGGTGCCCTAAGAATATTTAGCCCTACAACACCACATGCAGCAACGCCACCAAGCTTACACATGCATGGGTTTAGGCTGTTTCCCGTTCGCTCGCCGCTACTAGGGAAATCTCGGTTGATTTCTCTTCCTCCGGGTACTTAGATGTTTCAGTTCTCCGGGTTGTCTCTATCTTGTCTATTTTATTCAACAAGAAGTAACTAGGCATGACCCTAGCTGGGTTCCCCCATTCGGAAATCTGCGGATTAACAGTTGAGTGCACCTACCCGCAGCTTATCGCAGCTGACCACGTCCTTCATCGACTTCTAACGCCAAGGCATTCACCGTATGCCCTTAATATCTTACTTTATACCATTACGATCATTATTTTGCGCTATTCAACTTTCAAGGTGCCCACACGTTAAAACGTGCGAAATTCAAGGTATTGAGCCTTGAAGACTGGATACTTGTGATAGAACCAAAAATGATTTCTTTAAAATAAGTCTAGGTTCTCAGGAGCTAAGCTCAACCGAGATGAGTAATTACCCGAAAGTAATTACTAGTTTCTCCCTAGAAAGGAGGTGATCCAGCCGCACCTTCCGGTACGGCTACCTTGTTACGACTTC
>OBID01000717.1_pt1 | contig 12767 bp, 13 predicted proteins | sample 1519781 | NCBI WGS metagenome assembly OBID01 (sample SAMEA3991478, study PRJEB22521) | metagenome | biome: anthropogenic terrestrial biome; feature: sewage plant; material: sludge | place: Sweden | collected 2012-09-26
ACAGCTTGGAATAAATACTTTAGTCTAAACTACAATTCTGCTGAAAAAATCTAGCAAATCATTTTTTTATTCTTAAAGTATTGACAAAAACACACAATGTGTGTTAAAATTTATTTTTAAGGAAGTGAAAATGACTACAAATCTAAATAAAATAAGAACAAATGTATATCTTGATGCAACAACAAAAGAGAAAGCTCAAGAGATTTTTAAACAATATGGTTTAGGATTGAGTGAAGCTTTTAATATTTTTTTAACTCAAAGTGTTTTGCAAAGAGGTATTCCATTTGAGATAAAAATTCCAAATGATGAAACATTAGAAGCTATAAAAGATGCAAGAGCAAAGAAAAATATGTCTAAAGTTAACCTTGAAGATTTAAAAGAAGATATAAAATGCTTGAATTAGAAGTTCATAAAATTTTTACAAAAGATCTAATCAAGGCAAAATTAAATCCCACAAATAGTGCAAAACTATTTTTATATATTTCAAAACTTTTAAATAATGAAGAGTTACCAAAAGAGGCAAAAAATCATTTTTTGAGTGGAGAGTGGAGTGATACACAAGAGTTTCATATCAGTGGAGATCTACTTGTAATTTATATGATAAATGAAAGTAGTTTGCAACTTCTTAGGATTGGAACTCACTCTCAGCTTTTTAAGAAATTTTAAAAATTATAATTTTACTCAAAAATTATAATCTCTGTTTCCAACTCTATATCAAACTGCTCTTTTACTTTTTGTTTTGCTAGATTTATCAAAGTTATCGCTTCATCAAATGTACCATTTCCATGATTTACTAAAAAATTTGCATGAGTATTTGAAAATTCCATATCTCCTATCTTTTTACCTTTTAGCCCAACTGCTTCTATAAGTCGTCCTGCAAAATCACCTTTTGGATTTTTAAAACAGCTTCCAGCACTAGCAATTTGTGGTTGATTATCCCTCATTTTTGTGAACTCATTTTGCATATCTTTTGAAAAACCTTTAGTTTTATGAAAAACTACTTCATAAACTATAGTATCAATTTTTGTCTGCCTATATGAAAAATCTACATTCTCTTTTTTTATATATCCATCTTTAGTTTTTATTGAGTGAATATAGTTAAAAATCTCCCAAGATTTTAAACCTGCATTCATCTTTACAAGTCCACCTAAATTACCAGGTAATTTTGCTAAAAACTCTAAAGAAGCAATATCATTTTTTCTTGTATATGTAAGAAGTTTACCACTACTTGTAGCACAACCTACATATAGCAAATCATCTTCATCTTTTATATAATCAAACTCTTCACCCAAAATTGCAAACTTTTTTTCACATTTTGGAGAGATAAGTAAATTATTTCCTCTTCCAATTATCTGAAAATCTGAATAATCTCCTATTTCGTTTATAACCAAAACCTCTTTTATAGGACCAATATGTATAGAAGAGTATCTTTTAAAATCTACTGTTTTATAGTAATTAGCTATTTTTTCACTCATCTAGCTCTTAACTCTTCATATTCACTTGGGATTAAAAAATCTTCTGCTTTTATTAAATTTTGGTAGTGTCCACTTTTGTAACCTAGTTCAAAAAGTTTATTTAGAGCTTTATATTGAATTTGGCTCATTTTTACAGAGTTATCATTTGCATATAGATCTAAATATTTATCTAAAGTTGTAGCATCTACACGAATTAAGCCTTTTTCTAAAAGCATAGGAGCTAGAGTTTTTCTATTTTTATTTGCTACATCAACAGCTTTTATAAGTACATTTTCATATTTTATAGCTTCAGTTAGAGTAATTGAACGACGAAGACACATCCCACCAAGAGGAAGTGGTAACTCTTCACCATTGCAAAGTTCTACCCAAATATCCCAAATCTCTCTTTCAACTTCAAGAACACTGCTATAAGTTAAAATTGATTCATGAATTAAAACTCCTGCATCTACATCACCATTTATTACAGCATTTTCAATATCTAAAAAGTTCATATAAGAAATTCTAGCATCTGGATAAGCTATTTTAAAAAGTAATGCATTTGTAGTAAACTCTCCACTAAGAGCTACTTTGAAGTTTTTCTTTAGTTTTGCACCTTTCTTTTTGATAAGTTTTGGTCCGTACCCTTCCCCAAATGAAACAGCAGTTTTAAGTAAGGCAAAATCATCTTTAACAAAAGGATACAAAGCAAAAGAGATAGCACAAATATCGTAAATCCCTTTTAGTGTTGCTTGATTTAAAGTCTCTATATCAAGTGCAATATTTTCAAATTTTGTATTCTCTATACCAACCCAGCCAAACTTGATTGCATAATACATAAATATATCATCTGCATCAGGAGAGTGTCCTACACTAATAGTTCTCAATTTTGCTCCTTATTTAAAACAATTTTTGCAAATCTATAATTTGATGTTGGATTTGATATTAAAGCAATAGTTCCTAAAAGGTTTTTGTCTAAAACGACCTCTTTTTTATATATTTTATCATCTATTTTAAAACTAGCCATATCCCCACTTTTTAATTTTGCAATATTTAAAAAAGTTTGACTTGCAATTAACTTTTCATTATTTTCAATATTGATAAAATAAACTAAAGTTCCATTAAATGTTTGTAAATCATCAATTTCATCTAAAGATAAATCAGAACAAGAATTTACTTTTTCTTCAAAAGTTTTATCACTAAATATAAGTTCAAAATCTGTATATTTTTTAATATTTGCTAGAAGTTTTACAATATTTTCAACTCTTTCGTGATTGATTAAATCATCACCAACAAAAAGAGCTCTTTTTGAAGCTTCTTCAAATTTTACAAAAGCCTCTTCAAACTCCTCTTCTCCTGCACTACTTTCAGCTGATAAATACCCAATATCAAGATTTTCTAAAAATTCTTTTTGCTCTTTTGGTAAATTTTTTGCAAAAAAATTAAAAATCAAAGCCAAAATAGCCTCTTCACTTGCTACTTCATATTTTATAAATTGATCATAAAAATCTTTTAATTCAAAATTATCAATTGGGTGCATATATATAAAAGTAGCACTATTTTTAATAGCTTTTTTTAAACTATTTCTAAACTCCTCATCTTCAAAAAATGCCCCAACACTTAAAATATAATCATAATTTTCTATAATTTTCACTAATCTTCCTTTTAAAAAAATCCAACTTTTGTTTCACTATCAAATTGACCTTTTTTCTCTTTACTTATTTGCTCTTCAAAATCTTTTAGAGTAAAAACTGCATCTTCTAAAACAGCTAGTTTATAAGCTGTATTTTTAATAACCAACTCTATTTGACCACCTGTAAGCTCATGTTTTGCAATTTTTTCAAAATCAAAACCATTTTCTAGTGGTAAAGTTGCTGGAATTAGTTTTTTCCAAAGTTCTAATCTTTGCTCATGATTTGGTTTTACAAACTCAATTTTATAGTTAAATCTTCTTGAAAATGCTTTATCAAGATTTTCAAGCAAATTTGTAGTTGCTATTAAAATTCCATCAAATCTCTCAATTTGCTCCAAAAATATATTTTGCATTTGATTATGCATCTTATCCGCACTACTTCCAGTTCCACTACTTCTTGAGCTTAAAAATTGATCTGCTTCATTTAAAAGTAAAATTGGCTCTGTTTTTGTTTGCTCTTTTATCTCATTATATTTATCAAAAATATTTCGTACATTTTTTTCACTCTCACCTATATACATTGATAGAATTTTAGAGCAATCAAAACTTAAAACCTCTTTTTTTAGTGACTTTGCAAGAGCTAAAGCTGTGATTGTTTTTCCAGTTCCAGCAACTCCATAAAAAATTATTTTTGCGTCTATTCCTCTTTTTTTATCTTTTATTCCCCAAGCTTTTAGTCTATTTATAACACTTTTATCAACTTGTTTTAAAAGATTATTTAAAGTCTCTTTTGTTTTTGGATTTAAAACAACATCTTCTAAACTTTTTTGTGCAGAAATTAACTCAAACATCTCTTGATCTTTTATAATTGTTTCAAGTTTTATTTTTGAAACTGTTGAGCCTTTTTTATTTGGATGAGATATTTTATATAAAACTTCATCTGGAATATAAAAGTTTCTATTTATTCCACCAAATGGTGTTAAAACCTCATCATAATCAACCAAATTTTTTGAAATCAAAGTTGAACTCTCTTCAAGAAGACTTCTATATTTTATCTTCTCATAATCATCATTTGATATTAGCTCAAGTAGATAGTTCATCTCTCTTAATGTTCCATCTCCTCCACTATACTCCTCTTTTAAAAGAGCCAAAAATAGTATTTTCTCTTGCTCATCCAAGCCTTGTTCTTTAAAAAATTCTTCTATTAAAATCTTGTTTGTAGTTGCATTTATTCTATCTTTTATTCTATTTTCTACAAGTAAAAGTTTATTTTTTAATCTATTTGAACTAGGAGAATTTATATCAAAATTTCTTTTTACAATATTTAGTTGTTGAGTGATATCAATTTTTAAAAATTGGTCTTGAAGATACTCTAAGTGGTCACTATAATTTTTTATTTCAGGTAATACAAACTCACTATTTCCACTTTCAAGCATTTTTAAATATGCACTAGAAAGTGCTACACTTGAGTTTATAAGTTCTAATTTTGAAGCTTCATTTAATTTTACTTGATCAAAAGCAACTTGAATCAACCATCCATACTCAAGCAAAGATTTTATCAAACTTAGTTTTTCTAAATGTTCATATTTTTCAATACTATAAAACTGTCCTAAAATATCAATTGTACTTAGTACATCTCTTCCATTTATATACTCTTTTGAGAGGTACTGCAAAATTTTTGCTTCTTCTAAACTACATTTTAGCTGATTAAAAAATTTCGTTTTTTCAACATTTTTTGCCTTTAAAAAATCTATTACCTCTTGCATAAAACCCTTACAAATATTAATTTAATTAAGCATATATATTATCTTAAATCGTCTTAACTACAAATGAATAAAAAAATGATAAAATACAAACATTTATTTTTAAAGGAGACTTTTATTATGCTAAAAGTTATTAAGTTCTCTTCTATTTTTATAGTTTTATCTATTTTTACTGCTTGTGCTGGTCATAAAAAAGCTATGGAAGTTTTGCCAAACGAATTGGAGCAGTTAAATCAAGATTGCAAAAGAGATAGCTTGGCTTTTGAGTTAGATTGTTATGATTTTATAGCTACTAAAAATAGTTTTGCAATGCTAAGACTTGGAATTGATGCTCAAAATAAGGGAAGACCTGCTGAAGCCTTTGAAAGATATACAAAAGCACAAAAAGCTGGTAATTTCTATGCAAATGCACTTTTATCAACTCTTTATGGTAATGGTTTAGGTGTAGAATTTGATGAAAAAAAATCTATAAATCTTCTAAAAGATGTTGAAGATGTTGATCCAATTGCAGCTTATAGATTATCTTACTACTATTTTTCAAATGGAAATCCACAAAAAGCTATAGAACTTCTTGAATATGCTGCTACAAATGAAGTAAAAGATGCTCAAAAAGATTTAGTTTTAGTTTATACAAATGGTCAATATATAGAACCAAACGATGAAAAAGCTCTTTTTTATGATAATTTATATCAAGATGGAAAAGAAGATTTTACAAAAAAAATTTATGGTAGATAATAGATGAGAAATTATATTTTATTACCAATTTTTACTATTTTTCTTTTTAGTGCTTGTTCTTTTAAAATGCCAGAATTTCTAACTTTTTCGGATATAAATTATGATGAGCTTCTAAAAGAAGCAAATATTTGTCAAGATTTAGATACTCAAAAAGAGAAGTTAGATTGTTATAAAAAAATTGAAAATAGTAACTCTTTTGCACAAATTAGGCTAGGAACTTATTATTCAACAAAAAACGACTATAAAGAGAGTTTAAAATACCTAAATATGGCTGATGAGAATAAAAATCTCTATGCAAAATTGCCATTAGCTCTTTTATACTACAAAGGAGAAGGAGTTAAAAAAGATATAAATAAATCTTTTGAACTTCTAAAAGAGTCTAGCGATATTGACCCTATTGCAGCATTTCAGTTATCAAGATTTTATCTTCAAGGGATAAATACAAAAATAGATAACGAAAAAGGTATAGATTTACTTGAGTTTTCTGCTCAAAATGGAGTATTTCAAGCTCAAGAGTTATTGTCAAATGTCTATAAACAAGGACTTTATGGAGTTGCAAAAGACCAGATAAAATATGAGTATTGGTTGAACAAAGCAACTTCTAATAAAGAGGATAAAAACTCAAATATTTATATCTTCTAGATTTTTTTAAAAAGGTCGCAAATCCTATTTTAAAGAATAAAAGATGATAAAAAGTAATATCTTTTCAGGGCTTACAGTTGGAATTATTGCCTTACCTTTATCTATGGCACTTGCAATTGCAACTGGAGTTCCACCTCAACTTGGTCTTTATACAGCAATTGTTGCAGGAATTTTAGCAGCTATTTTTGGAAGTAGTAAAGTAAATATTTCTGGACCAACTGCTGCTTTTATTGTTATTTTAATCCCTATAGTTCAACAATTTGGAATAACAGGGCTACTTTTGTGCGGATTTTTATCTGGTATTATTTTAGTTTTAGTTGGACTTTTTAAACTTGGTAACTTAATAGAGCTAGTTCCTTATCCAGTAACAGTTGGTTTTACATCTGGAATTGCAGTTGTAATTGCAACTTTACAAATAAAAGATTTTTTTGGGCTTACTATAGAGAATTTTAGTGGAACTTATATAGATAAAATTGTTTTACTCTACAACTCTTTTTCTACATTTAATCTTTTTGAGTTTTTAACTGCAAGTGCAACGCTATTTTTACTAATAATTTGGAGAAAAACAAAAAGTAAAATTCCAGCTGCTTTGGTTGCTTTAGGAGTTGTTTCAATTTTTGTAGCTTTTTTTAACTCTTTTTATGGTTTAAATATTTCAACAATAAACTCTACTTTTACTTATGTTATTGATGGAGTAACAGCAAATGGAATTCCTCCAATACCTCTACAATTTTCTCTTCCTTGGGAGTTTTTAAAACCTCATGAAATAAATATTGATTTACTAATAAAACTTCTTCCTCATGCAATTGCAATTGCAATTTTAGGAGCTTTGGAATCACTTTTATGTGCAGTTATAAGCGATGCTATGACTGGAAATAAAACAGACCCAAATAAAGAGTTAATAGGACAAGGAATTGCAAATATGGTAGTGCCATTTTTTGGAGGAATTCCAGCAACTGCAGCAATTGCAAGAACAGTTGCAAATATAAATTCAGGAGGAACAACAAAATTATCTTCAATAGTTCACTCTATTTTTATATTGATTTCGATTTTATTAATTGCTCCAATTATCTCATATCTTCCAATGGCTGCACTATCTGCTTTACTACTTATGGTTGCTTGGAATATGAGTGAAGTTAAACACTTTGTAAATATTTTAAAAACTGCACCAAAAGATGATATTTATGTACTTCTAACATGTTTTTCTTTAACTGTTTTAATAGATATGGAAGTTGCTGTTGCTGTTGGAATTGGTCTTGCATCAATACTATTTATCAAACGAACTATTGATTTATACTCTATTGAGCTTGTAAGTGAAAATTTGGAAACTCATAAAGATATGCCAAAAGATATTTTAATCTATGATATAAACGGACCTATGTTTTTTGGTGCTGCTCAAAAAGCTTTAAAAACTTTAGTAAATATAAATGAAGAAAAAAATATTGTAATACTAAATATGAAAAATGTATCAATGCTTGATATGACAGCAATGGTTGCTTTAAAATCAATAGTAGATAGCTTTGAAGCCAAAAATAAAAAGCTAATATTTGCAGGACTAAATCAAAATGTTTTAAAAAAACTAGAGCGTGCAAAATTTGATTATGTTACAACTTTTTCAAATATAAATGATGCGATAGAGTATGCTATGCATAAAAAGAATTTTATTCACAATTAAGATTGATTTTAAACAATATCTACTAATTTCTTTTAAGATAGACTCCTTTTATTTAAATAAAAGGAGTTTTCTATGTCAAAAGTTGTTTTAATCACAGGTGCTACTTCAGGTATGGGAGAAGCTACGGCTAAGTTGCTTTCTGAAAATGGATACAAAGTTTATGCAGGTTGTAGAGATAAAAATATAGAAAAATGTGATGGAAATATAAATTATATATATCTTGATGTTACAAAAACTGACTCTATAAAAAATGCAGTAAAAAAAGTAATTGATACGGAGGGTAAAATTGATGTTTTACTAAATAATGCTGGCTATGGTCTTTTATCAACTTTAGAAGATAGCACAGACGAAGAGATTTTTAAGCAATTTGATGTAAATGTTTTTGGACTTATAAAAACTACTAGAGAAGTTTTACCATATATGAGAAAAGAAAATTATGGTGTTATTATAAATATTAGTTCATTTTTGGGAAAAATGGGGCTTCCTTTATTATCTCATTATAATGCATCAAAATATGCAGTTGAAGGTATAACAGACTCTTTAAGATTTGAAACTTTACCTTTTAATATTAGAGTGCACTCTATTGAAGCTGGACTTTTTGGAACAAATTTTGTTAAAAAAGGTTTAGTAATAAATGAAAAAACTATGAGTGAAAATTCACCTTATAAGAAATTAACTTCTCATTTGGTTCCAATTGTTGCAAAAGCAATAAATGAAGGACCAGACCCAATAGCAATCGCAAATGCTGTAAAAAATATTATTGAAGATGAAAATAGTAATATTGCAATTCCAGTTGGAGCAGAAGCTACAACATTTGTTCCTCTTAGAAAAGAGCTAAGCAATGAAGATTTTGAGAAAAAAATAATTGAAACTTTTGGATTGTAAAATTTTCTTTATTTATGAAAAGTGAGAATTTAAAACTCACTTTTTTATTTTATAGTTGAACTATCTTCTACAAAACTATATAAAGTCTCTATCTCTTTTGCCCAAATAGACTCATCAATAGTCTCTAAAATAAGTGGAATATCATCCATTCTTGAATCATTCATCAAAAATTTAAATGAATCCCAACCAATTTTTCCCTCTCCTAAACTATCGTGTCTATCAACTCTACTTCCAAGCTCAGGTTTTGAGTCATTTATATGCATTCCACTTAAATATTCAAACCCTACAATCTTTCCAAACTCATCCCAAGTTTTATCATAAGCTTCTTTTGTTCTTATATCATACCCAGCTGTAAACATATGACAAGTATCAATACATACTCCAACTCTTGATTTATCCTCGATTTTATCTATAATATAAGCTAGGTGCTCAAATTTATATCCAAGATTACTTCCCTGACCTGCTGTGTTTTCAAGTACAAGTTTTACGCCACTTGTTTTATTCAAAACTATGTTCATAGACTCTGCAATATTATTCAAGCACTCCTCTTCACTAATCTCTCTTAAATGGCTTCCTGGATGAAAATTTAGTCTATCAAGAGCTAAAATTTCACATCTTTGAACTTCATCTATAAAACTATTTAAAGATTTCTCTCTAGCATCACTATTGGGATGCCCAAGATTTATCAAATATGAGTCGTGAGGTAAAATATGCTTTGGTTCTATTTTTGATTTTTCTAACTCTTTAAACCATAAATCTATCGTTTTATTATCAAGTGCTTTTGCACTCCACTGTCTTTGATTTTTTGTAAAAAGTGCAAAAGCTTTTGCACCAATTTCAACAGCATTTTTAGGAGCATTAAAAACTCCACCACTTGCACTTACATGTGCTCCTACAAATTTCATTTTTTCTCCTAATTTATTTAAAAATACAATATTTAGATAGTATCTTATTATCAAATTTTAAGATACATATTATCACTTTTTAATGTCTATTCTCATTTTTTAATGTTTTTGATTAAACATATTCAAATTTAAATGTATAATATCAAGTGCAGCAGGTGTAATTCCCGATATTAAACTTGCATTATATAAAGTTGGTGGTCTATGCTTTTCAAGCTTCTCAACAACCTCATTTGAAAGCCCTGGAAGTCCTCTATAAGAGAAGTTTTCAGGTATATTTAGTTTTAGCATTTTCTTCATTTTTTCTATCTGTTTTTGTTGCTTTTGAATATATCTATAATATTTTGCTTCTATAATAATTTGCTCTTTGAAATAATCATCAAGCTCTTTTAAACTAGGTACTAAAACATCAAATTTCTCTTTATCAATAGTGTTTCTTCCTATTAAATCTATTAATAAAACTCTATCATTTATTTTATCTTCGCCAATACTTTCAAGAAGTTCCAAAGTCTCTTTTTTTGCAGTTATCCATGTATTTGCCATAAACTCTACAGCCTGTTGAAGAGTTTTTCTTTTCTCTTCTACCTTGTCTATTTGCTCTTTAGAGATAAGCCCTAATTCATATCCATAATGACTTAATCTCAAATCTGCATTCTCTTCTCTTAAAAGAAGTCTATACTCAGCTCTTGAAGTAAACATTCTATATGGCTCATGTGTTCCTTTTGTAACTAAATCATCGATTAAAACACCAATATATGCTTCATCTCGTCTTAAAATAAATGGCTCTTTATTATCTATTGCCAAAGATGCATTTATACTTGCCATCAATCCTTGAGCTGCTGCTTCTTCATATCCTGTTGTTGCATTTATCTGCCCAGCATGATAAAGATTTTTTATCTTTTTTGTTTCAAGTGTATGTTTTAACTCTGTTGGATCAACATAATCATACTCAATAGCATATCCATATCTAATAACTCTTGCATTCTCTAAACCTTTTACACTAGCTATCATCTTTTTTTGTATTTCAATAGGAAGTGAACTTGACATTCCATTTATGTAATACTCTGTACACTTAGCAGTTTGTGGCTCTAAAAATAGTTGATGTCTCTCTCTTTCACTAAATCTTTTAACTTTATCTTCAATACTAGGACAATATCTTGGACCTGAACCTTGAATTTGTCCTGTATAAATTGGAGCTCTATGAAAATTTTGTGAAATTATTTCGTGAGTATCAAGATTTGTATATGTTACATAACATGGATATTGTGTTGGGTTAAAAGTTTTTCTAGGTGTTCTAAAAGAAAAAGGTGTTGGTTTTATATCTCCACCATGAGTCTCCATAACTGAAAAATCAATACTATTTGCATCAAGTCTTGAAGGTGTTCCAGTTTTAAGTCTTCCTACATTTAATCCAAGCTCTTTAAGTTGAATTGAAAGAGTAGTAGATGGCAACTCCCAAGCACGTCCTGCTTCATAAGTATTCTCTCCAATATGAATTAAACCTCTCATAAAAGTTCCTGTTGTAAGAATAGTTTTTTTAGATTTAAACTCTTCTCCAAGTTTTGTTTTTACTCCTAAGACTTCATCATTTTCAACGATTAAATAACTAACCTCATCTTGATAAATATCTAAATTAGCAGTATTGTGACAAACTTTTCGCATATACTCCTTGTATTCATCCATATCAATTTGAGCACGTGTACCTTGAACAGCTGCACCTTTTGAATCATTTAATATTCTAAACTGAATTCCAGTAGCATCTGTACAAAGTCCCATCTCTCCACCAATTGCATCTAGTTCTCTTACTAAATGTCCTTTTGCTAAACCACCAATGGCAGGGTTACAACTAGCTGCTCCTATTTGTTCAACAAGCATTGTGATTAATAAAGTTTTTTTTCCAAGTCTTGCACCTGCTAGTGCTGCTTCAATACCAGCATGTCCTGCACCAACAACGATAATATCGTATTGCATTAAATTTTCCTTTTTAAAGAGTATCAGATTTTTAAATATTAGTAAAAATTAGCTTCTTATGAATTTTTGGCTATTATAACCAAATTTTATCTAAAGGTTTTTTAAGTGTTTACAGGGCTTATAAGAGAATTAGCAAAAGTAGAAAGCTTTTCAAACAATATTTTAACTCTAAAATCAAACTATAAACCAAAAATTGGTGACTCTATTGCTGTAAATGGAGCTTGTTTAACTGTTATTAAAATTTCAAATAATAGTTTTAGTGTAGAGTTATCTCCTGAAAGCACATCTCTTTTAGCTTTAGAAAACTACAAAAACGAAGTTCATATAGAACCAGCAATGCAAATGGGTGATAGATTTGAAGGTCATATTGTTCAAGGACATGTTGATTGTATCGGTGTAGTTGAAAAAATAGAGAAAAATGGAAACTCTACTGATTTTTATATATCTTTACCAAAAGAGTTTATTAAATTTGTTATTCCAAAAGGAAGTATTACTATTGATGGAGTTTCACTTACAGTTAATGATGTTTTTGAAACTTCTTTTAGATTAACAATAATTCCACATACTATACAAAATACAATTTTTAAAAATTATAAATCAGGAAGTAAAGTTAATATAGAAACAGATATGTTTGCAAGATATATCTATAATATGTTTAAAAAAGATAATAAATTGTCTTGGGGAGATGTTGATAGAATAATGGCTAGATACTAATTTTATATATTAAAAATTACTATTTTTGCTCTTTATTCTCTACTTTTTTTAACTCTTCTAAATTTTCAACAGTACTATTTTCTTGATTTTCAATGTTACTATTTGCTTCATATGTGTAAAAGAATCTCTTTTTTAGAGGGTTTGCATATGGTTTTATTGTTGCAACTTTCATCTCAGGGAAATCTTTTATCTCTACAACTTTACCAACTCTAAGACCTTCATAAAAAATATTATCCATTCCTGAAGTTATAACTTCATCTCCAACATTTATATCAGCCCAAACTGGAATAAATTTTACAGATAATAAATCTGATGATTCGTCATTTGAAGTTGCAATTCCAGGATTTCTCTCATTTCCTATAAAAACAGCATAAGTACAATCTTTATTTCCATTTA
>OBID01000719.1_pt1 | contig 12747 bp, 8 predicted proteins | sample 1519781 | NCBI WGS metagenome assembly OBID01 (sample SAMEA3991478, study PRJEB22521) | metagenome | biome: anthropogenic terrestrial biome; feature: sewage plant; material: sludge | place: Sweden | collected 2012-09-26
ACCAAAGTTTCGAAGCCCATTTTCACAAGTTCTACTGCACCACCACAAAGAACTGCTTGCTCACCAAATAAGTCAGTTTCAGTTTCTTCACGGAAAGAAGTCTCGATAATACCTGTACGACCACCACCTACGCCTGAAGCATAAGAAAGTGCTAGGTTACGTGCATTACCAGACGCATCTTGATGAATCGCGATTAAGTCAGGAACACCTGAACCACGTTGGTATTCAGAACGTACAGTATGACCTGGTGCTTTTGGTGCAACCATGATTACGTCAAGATCAGCACGTGGAACAACTTGGTTATAAAGAACAGAGAAACCGTGAGCAAATGCTAACGTTGCACCTTCTTTGATATTTGGCTCGATCACGTCACGATAAAGTTGTGATTGGAACTCATCTGGAGTCAAGATCATGACTACGTCAGCTTGTGCTACAGCAGCAGGAACTTCAGCAACTTTAAGACCTGAATTTTCAGCTTTTTTCCAAGAAGTAGAACCAGCGCGTAAACCTACAGTTACGTCTACACCAGAATCTTTAAGGTTAAGCGCGTGTGCGTGACCTTGTGAACCGTAACCAATGATCGCTACTTTCTTAGATTGGATGATAGATAAGTCGCAGTCTTTATCGTAAAAAATTTGCATTGCTGTCTCCGCTAAAATGCTTGGTATTCTGTAATTCCATCAAGGGGTTTATTGTTTGATGAAACCCTCCTCTTTCTCAAAAGGAGGTTGAATCGTGTTAATTAATTAAATGGTTAAAACTTTTTCGCCACGCGCGATGCCTGAAACACCTGAGCGTACAACTTCTAGGATGGTGTTTTCTGCGAGTGCATCAATAAAACCATCAATTTTTTCAGTCGTACCCGCGATTTGAATGGTATACGTCGTTGGGGTGACATCAACAATTTGCGCACGGAAAATGTCCGCAGTTCGTTTGATTTCAGCACGTGCCGAGCCAAGTGATTTGACTTTAATCAACATCAACTCACGCTCAATGTGCGCACCTTCAGACAAATCAACCACTTTCACCACTTCAACCAATTTGTTGAGCTGTTTGGTGATTTGTTCAATTTTATGGTCATCGCCATAAGTCGTTAATGTCAAACGAGATAAAGTCGGATCTTCGGTTGGCGCAACGTTTAAAGTCTCAATGTTATAACCACGTTGAGAGAATAAACCCACCAAACGAGAAAGCGCACCAGCTTCGTTTTCTACAAGTACAGAGATAATGTGTCTCATGACGTGCGCTCCCCTTTACCTAACCACATATCTTGCATTGACTGACCTGCAATAAGCATTGGATAAACATGCTCTGTACGGTCAACCATCACATTAATAAATACGCATTTATCGTTGATCGCCATTGCTTCAGCAAGCTTTGACTCTAGCTCATCCGCATGGTCAATTTGGATGCCAACATGACCATATGCTTCCATTAATTTAGGGAAGTCAGGCAATGAATCTACATAAGAACTTGAATGACGTCCTTCATAGTTCATATCTTGCCACTGCTTCACCATCCCTAAAGCTTGGTTATTCAAGCAGAGGATTTTTACGTTTAGGCCATATTGCTTACACGTCGAAAGCTCTTGGATACACATCTGAATCGATGCTTCACCCGTGATACATACTACTTGTTGGTCTGGAAAAGCCAATTTCGCAGCCATCGCGTAAGGTAAGCCCACACCCATGGTGCCTAGGCCACCTGAGTTAATCCATTGGCGTGGACGTTTATACTTGTAATAGTTCGCACCAAACATTTGATGCTGACCTACGTCAGAAGTAATGATCGCATCACCATTGGTGATTTTATCCAACGCTTCGACCACTTGCTGTGGCTTCATTGAACCATCAGTAGGTTTGTCATATTTCAAACCATGAACTTTACGCCATTCATTGATTTGTGCCCACCACGCGGCAATGTCTTCAGGATTTGGTTTAGACACATTCATCTGCTTGAGCTGTGTCAACATTTCTTGAAGAACAGGTTCTACCGCACCCACGATTGGGATATGCGCCATGATGGTTTTCGAAATCGTCGCAGGGTCGATATCAATATGAATCACTTTGGCATTTGGACAGAATTTTGCTGGATTATTGGTTACACGGTCATCGAAACGCGCACCGATACACAAAATCACATCAGCATTGTGCATGGTCATATTGGCTTCATAGGTACCATGCATACCCAACATACCAATAAACTGTGGATCATTACCAGGGAATGCACCAAGCCCCATTAAGGTATTGGTCACTGGGAAGCCCAAAATATGTGCCAGTTCAGTCAATTGTGCAGAAGCATTACCTTGAACCACACCACCGCCAGTATAAATCACAGGACGTTTAGCATGAATCAGCTCTTCAATCGCTTTACGAATTTGACCTGAGTGACCACGATGCGGCGGTTGATACGAACGCATCTTCACTTTTTCTGGGTATTCGTAAGCAAATTTCTCAGCAGGATTGGTTGCATCTTTTGGAATATCGACCACAACTGGACCTGGTCGACCTGAAGCTGCAATATAAAATGCCTTCTTAATAATCGAAGGAATTTCGCTGGCATGGCGCACTTGGAAACTATGTTTTACGATCGGACGAGAAATACCGACCATATCTGTTTCTTGGAATGCATCTTCACCAATTAAATGTGACGCAACCTGACCTGACAAAATCACCATTGGGATTGAGTCCATATAAGCCGTTGCAATTGGAGTCACAGTATTGGTTGCACCCGGACCTGAAGTCACGAGCACCACACCCGTCTTACCTGTTACGCGTGAGTAAGCATCTGCCATATGACCAGCAGCTTGTTCATGGCGCACGAGGTAATGATTGATTTTGTCTTGTTGAAAGAACGCGTCGTAGATATGTAAAACTGCGCCGCCTGGGTATCCAAATACATGTTCAACGCCTTCGTCCGCCAATGCGCGAACGAGCATTTCACCACCAGATAAAAGTTCCAACGTGATTCACCCTAATCTTTATCACTGCAATGGTGGAAGGCACCAGCAGTGTTTCATTCATTGATTGTCTGCACTGTTATAGCACACATATTTCTTAGTTTTCATAGCAATAGGAAAAAATTCTGATCTGTATGCTGTTTGAGCAATATGAGATCTAAAACGTGTTGGGATAAACACATTTTTTTACTTTGTTCACGGTCTCGGCTAGAAAGCGTGTCCATTGCATGAAATGACACTTTATCGAAGGGTGATCGAGTAAAGGCATATAAAACTAAAGACAGCATTTTTAGGAGTTTCGTGACTAAAGTCAAGTTTAAAAATTAGCTTTTTTTTGTTTATTTACAGAGCGTTTATTTTTTATTCATCGCGGACAAAGAAAACTGAGCCACTTTTTCTTGGTTTTTTAGTGCAAAAACAAATAGATTTCTATTTCACTGAATTTATTAATAAAAAAACATAATAAAACCCATAAATAAGTTTAATAAGATATTCCCCCCAATTTACATCCAACATCTATCTCAGATTTTTTCAGTTTTAAATATAGATCAGCATTTGCTCATCAGGTTTTAACACAACTTTCTTATTTTGATACTTTGTCATAACACATATTTCACGCGTTAGACTGAGGATTTGACCTGCAAAATATTTCAAAAAACTCAGATGAAAAACACATCAAACACTGCTTATTGCTCTAAAATTGGCATAAAATAACGACAACGATAAACCCGATAAAATCCAATGACTCCGGATATAAAAAGGACAATGGTAGATGAGTATTCAGTTTGCAAAAATGGCAGCATGTTTGGTGGGGATGGGGCTTGCAATGGGCAGTACACAAAGCTTTGCCAAGACGTATTATAAGTGGGTTGATAGCCAAGGCTCGACACATTACACCACGACACCTCCACCCAAAACAGCAAAGAAAAAAGGCAAAGTCGATACCTATGGTTGGAAAAATTCGCCACAAGCTGCTTCACCGGAAGCACCTCCACCTGCCAATATGCCAAATACCGTACCAGCTCCCCCCAATGCTGTACCAAGCGCTGTCCCAGCACCAGCGGTTGATTTAGAAAATCAACGACGTGAAGCGAATGAAGCACTTCAACAAGGCCAACAAGTCCGCCCTGCGGTTTAATCATTCCGTACGGTTCCAGATTTATTTTCAGCTTGTTTAATTTCCTGCACAAAACATAGCGCAAAATTCACTTTTAGGTGCATTTTGCGCTATGCTGTGCAACAAACTTTTTAACCATTGTTCTACATACGTATATGACTACTCACATTGACCCTGAATATCAAGCGAGCGCGATTGAACCTACCGTCCAACAAGACTGGGAAGCTCGTAAAGCCTTTAAAGTTGCCGACTCTGTAGAAGGTCCACGTCGTTATATCCTCTCGATGTTCCCTTATCCAAGTGGCAAACTGCATATGGGTCATGTGCGTAACTACACTATTGGTGATGTCATCAGCCGTTTCCACCGTCTCAAAGGGGAAACTGTCCTGCAACCTATGGGTTGGGATGCTTTTGGTTTACCTGCTGAAAACGCTGCGATTGCACACCAAGTTGCACCTGCGAAATGGACCTTTGAAAACATCGCATATATGCGTGACCAATTAAAAAAATTAGGTCTATCAGTCGATTGGGATCGTGAATTTGCAACGTGTACCCCTGAATACTACCGCTGGGAACAGTGGTTGTTCGTGCAACTTTATAAAAAAGGCCTTATTTACCGTAAGTTATCTACCGTAAATTGGGATCCTGTGGATCAGACTGTACTTGCCAATGAACAAGTTGAAAATGGTCGTGGCTGGCGTTCAGGTGCATTGGTTGAAAAACGTGATATTCCAATGTACTACTTCCGCATCACCGACTATGCACAAGAATTATTAGACGATTTAGATACCTTAAAAGACGGTTGGCCACAACAAGTCTTGACCATGCAACGTAACTGGATTGGTCGCTCACAAGGAATGGATATCACCTTCCCTTCAGCGAATCCTGAAATTTACGCAGACGGCCTTACTGTATTCACCACACGTGCTGACACCTTAATGGGTGTGACTTATGTTGCTGTTGCTGCTGAGCATCCAATGGCGCTGAAAGCCGCAGAAAATAATGCTGAACTTAAAGCATTTATTGAAGAATGCCGTATGGGTTCTGTGGCTGAAGCTGACCTTGCCACTGCTGAAAAGAAAGGCATGGCAACAGGTCTGTCTGTGAAGCATCCTGTCACTGGCGAAGAAATTCCTGTTTGGATTGCCAACTACGTGTTGATGTCTTATGGCTCTGGCGCAGTGATGGCTGTACCTGCACACGACGAACGTGATTTTGAATTTGCCAATAAATATGGCTTAACCATTAAACAAGTGATTGATGCTCAAGGTGCAGACGATGCAGACTTTGATGCTGCACAATGGCAAGAATGGTACGGCTCTAAAGAGGGTAAATTGGTCAATTCAGCAGAATTTGACGGTTTAGACTTTCAAGCTGCTTATGATGCGTTCCTTGCAAAATTAGAACCAACAACTCTTGCAAGCACCAAAGTTCAGTTCCGTTTACGTGACTGGGGTGTATCGCGTCAGCGTTATTGGGGTTGCCCAATTCCAATGATCAACTGTGAAAAATGTGGTCAGGTTCCTGTACCTGAAGAGCAACTTCCAGTGGTCTTACCAACTGATGTCGTACCTGATGGCTCGGGTAACCCATTGAACAAGATGCCTGAGTTTTATCAAACCTCTTGCCCAAGCTGTGGTGGCGAAGCACGTCGTGAAACTGATACTTTAGATACCTTTGTAGAATCATCTTGGTACTATGCACGTTATGCATCTCCTGATTTTACTGATGGTTTAGTTAAACCTGAAGCTGCTCAAACATGGCTTCCAGTAAATCAATACATCGGTGGTGTTGAACACGCGATTCTACACTTACTTTATGCACGCTTCTTCCACAAATTAATGCGTGATGAAGGTGTAGTACAAGGCAATGAACCATTTACCAACCTGTTAACTCAAGGTATGGTTTTGGCAGACACTTATTACCGTGAAGCTGAATCAGGCAAGAAAACTTGGTTTAACCCTGCGGATATCGACCTCGAACGTGATGAAAAAGGTCGTATTCTATCTGCGAAATACCAAGGCGATGGTCAAGACGTGATTGTTGGCGGCCAAGAGAAAATGTCGAAATCGAAAAATAACGGTATCGACCCACAAGCCATTATTGATCAGTACGGTGCAGATACGGCACGTGTGTTCATGATGTTTGCAGCGCCACCAGATCAATCACTCGAATGGTCTGATGCAGGTGTGGAAGGCGCAAACCGTTTCTTGAAACGTGTATGGCGTTTGGTTGCTAGCTTCCTTGAAAAAGGCAATGCAGCATTTGCCATTGATACTGCTCAACTGTCTACAGAAGCACAAGACTTACGTCGTAAAACGCATGAAACCATTCAAAAAGTGGGTGATGACATCGAACGCCGCCATGCCTTTAACACGGCTATTGCAGCAATGATGGAACTGTTAAATGCGAACAATAAGTTTGAAGCGAAAAATGATAATGATGTTGCGGTTGCTCGTGAATCGATTACGACGCTTTTAACTTTACTTGCGCCATTTGCACCACATTTAAGCCAGACTTTATTGGCTGAATTTGGACTGGACTTAACCAGCGTATTGTTCCCGACTGTAGACGAATCTGCACTCACACGTAATACGCAAACGATTGTGGTTCAAGTGAATGGTAAACTGCGTGGCAAATTAGAAGTGTCTGTCGATACATCGAAAGATGAATTGCTTGCACTGGCTAAAGCATTGCCAGAAGTTCAACAATTCTTGACAGGTCCAACCAAGAAAGAAATTGTGGTGCCAAATAAATTAGTGAATTTGGTGGTTTAATTCAATCTCCCCTAACCCCTCTTTATTAAAGAGGGGAACTCCTCCCTTTTCAAAGGGAGGTCGGGAGGGATTTCTAAACAAAACCCAAACAAAGCCCGTTGCCAGTCAACGGGCTTTGCACATACAATCACGACATATTATTTTTCTTTTATCAAAAAGAGCAAACAGAGGACAACACATGCATTTAGGCAAACGTTTGGCAGCTATTGTTTTAACTTGTGGCCTAAGTGCTGGCTTGGTCGGGTGTGGCTTTCATTTAAAAGGCACCAATCCAAGCGCAACACCGATTGCTTATTCAAAAATGAATTTGGTGCTTCCGAAGAACACCGATGAACTGCATGAAAAATTGGCCATTTATTTGGGTGCGTCGGGTGTACAGTTGAGCAGTGGTTCAGATGCCTATGTGCTTCGCGTGCTAGACTATAAACCACAGCGTTTAGAGCTGAACGGTAAACTGATTGAAGTATTACTACGCCTCAATGTCACCTTCCGTATTGAAGACGCACAAGGCCGTCCAATCACTGAACCACGCACCGTAGTTGCATCACGTAGTTATCAATACAACGTTGAAACCGTCAATACCGATGACCAAGAGAAAAACTATTTGAATCAAGTCATCGTGGATGATGTCGCGCAGCAAATTGTGCGTCAGATTTCATCGAACCGCCTACCACCAGCACAGCAGTAAGGTTTAACAATGAAACTTGACTATTTGCAAGCCTTAAAACGTGTCGATGAAGCTCGCGGCGCGTGGATTATGCAAGGTCAAGAACCATTGCTTGAGCAAAATTTACTGGATGCCTTTCGAGCAAGTTGGCACAAGCAAGAGATCGAGCGACAACGGCATGACATCAACAATGTCAATGACTGGAAAAATGTCTTTAATGCACTCAATAGCTTGTCCTTATTTTCAAGTCAGCTTGCCATTGAAGTTCATGGCAATATTAAGCCCGATGCTAACGCTTTAAAGTTGCTAAAAAGCTATATCCAAAGCAATGAACAGAACTTGCTTTTGGTGGTGATGCCAAAACAGGACAGCGCCAGCCTAAAAACGGGCTTTTTCCAAACGGTTGAAGCCAATGGAGTGCATGTTGCCCTGACCGCGAATTATCCGCGTGACCGTCAGCAGATTTTAAGCATTGAAGCAGATAAGCTTGGGGTTAAACTGAGTCAGGATGCATGGCAGTGGTTAGAACAACACCATGAACACAACTTACTCGCAGCTAAAAATAGCTTAATGCGTGTCAGCGACACCTTTGCCGAGGTTGAGCTGATTCAGATTGATCATTTACATGCCTGCTTACAAGATCAGTCCCGCTATAGTACTTTCGATTTGAGTGATGCTCTGCTCGAAGGCAATCTGGCGCAATCGATTAAAATTTACCAATACCTGATTGCCTCAGGTGAACCCCTCAGTCTGATTTTGTGGAGCATAAGCAAAGAAATGCGTTTACTCATGCAACTGTTTGAGCAACCGCAAAATGCGCTACAACTAGGGATTTGGAAGAATAAAGTCAGCGTCTATCAACAAGCATTACGTCGACTGAATCCGCAGTGCTTTTTAACGTGGCCCAGTCTCCTGCTTCGCATTGATGCTTCGATTAAAGGTTTGGGGCATGAAAATGCTGAACATGTCGTGATGCAAGCCATTGCAACGCTGTGTGGAAAGTCACTCTTCCCCGCTTAAATTGCCGCAACGAGTCTTTTAAAAATAATAATCATTTCTATTTGTTCAAAAAATTCACGATTTATCCGTATTTCGCTTTTATACTATCTGCAATTCTGTTTACTCCCTGATTCCAATGCAAAAAATAAAAGCTGTCAAAATGGTTATCGCGGTACTGTGTGTTGCCGTACTTGCTTATGTCGCGTGGACATATTTCAAACCAAAACAAGAACAACCACAGTATATTAGCGAATCTGTCACTCGTGGTGATCTTGAAAATACGGTATTGGCGACAGGTACTTTAGATGCAACCAAACTGGTGAGTGTCGGCGCACAGGTCTCAGGTCAAGTACAGAAAATGTATGTGCAACTGGGTGATGAAGTTAAACAAGGTCAATTGATTGCGCAAATTGATTCAACCACTCAGGAAAACAGCTTCAAAACAGCAGAAGCCAATATTAAAAATTTGCAAGCACAACGTCTACAACAAGAAGCCAGTCTTAATGAGGCGCAACTGGCATATAAGCGTCAACAACAAATGTATGCGCAAGATGCCACATCAAAAGCAGAATTAGAATCGGCTGAGGCCAGCTATAAAACAGCACAAGCACAGATTAAAGCGATTGATGCACAGATTGAATCTGCAAAAGTAACCAAGTCGACCGCACAAACCAATATCGGTTATACCCGCATTGTGGCACCTACTGATGGTACTGTGGTGGCGATCGTGACTGAGGAAGGTCAAACTGTAAACGCCAATCAAAGTGCGCCGACTATTGTTAAAATTGCAAAATTGCAAAACATGACCATTAAGGCGCAGGTCAGTGAAGCGGACATCATGAAAGTTGAAAAAGGCCAACAGGTGTATTTCACCACTTTAGGTGATGACAGCAAGCGTTATGCTAGCCTACGTCAAGTTGAGCCCGCGCCAGACTCGATTACCGATGAAAGTACCACCAGCACATCAACCAGCACCGCAATTTACTACAATGCTCTATTTGATGTACCCAACCATGATGGCAAGCTACGTATTGATATGACTGCACAAGTCTACATCGTGCTCGATTCTGCAAAAAATGCGTTATTAGTCCCTTCTTCTGCAATTTCCACTCGTCCTGCAAATGCAAAGCGTAACAGCGGTTCAAATACGCAAGCAGCGTCATCGACACAAAGCAAATCGGACTCAGACCGACCTCAAGGTCCACGTCTTGAACGTCTGAATTTAAATGCAGCACAACAACAATTGGTTAAAGAAGGCAAAGCTACGCTGAGCGTGGTTCGTGTCTTACAAGCGGACGGCTCAGCTCAACCCAAACAAATTTTGGTGGGGATCAATAACCGCGTCAATGCACAAGTGCTTGCAGGCTTAAAAGAAGGCGATCAAGTGGTGATTGCAGACAGTTCGGAGAACTCTGCGGCTTCTGCCAATAGCAGCAACCGCCGTCGTAACAGTCCACCAATGGGAATGTAAGCATGACCAAAAAAGCCTTGCTTGAAGTCAGCAATTTGGTGCGAGAGTTTCCAGCTGGCGAAAGTACTGTCCAAATTCTCAAAGGCATTGATCTGACCATTTACGAAGGTGAATTGGTTGCCATTGTCGGCCAGTCAGGTTCAGGTAAATCGACCCTGATGAATATTTTGGGCTGTCTCGACCGCCCAACCTCAGGAAGTTATCAGGTCAATGGTCGCGAAACCGGTAAACTCGAACCGGATCAATTGGCCGAATTACGTCGTGAGTATTTTGGTTTTATTTTCCAGCGTTACCACCTTTTAGGCGACTTAACCGCAGAAGGTAATGTTGAAGTCCCTGCGGTTTATGCAGGGGCAACACCGTATGCGCGTAAACAACGTGCCACTGCTTTACTGACAGAATTAGGACTGGGCAATAAAACTCAAAACCGACCAAGTCAACTATCTGGCGGGCAGCAACAACGTGTCTCGATTGCACGTGCCTTGATGAATGGCGGTGATGTCATTCTCGCTGACGAACCGACAGGTGCCCTAGACTCGCATAGTGGCGTGGAAGTGATGCGGATTTTGCGTGAGTTAAATGCCGCAGGCCATACCATTATTTTGGTCACCCACGATATGCAAGTGGCGAAAAATGCCTCGCGGATTATCGAGATCAGCGATGGGCAAATCATTGCAGACCGTGTCAATCAACCTGAGCATGACACTGAACTACACAGCGACCCTGATGCAGAAACGGCGATTTCTGCCCAGCAAGAAAAAAATAAAAGTGTCTCTGCATGGCGTTCTCTGCTCGACCGTTTAGGTGAAGCCTTCCGTATGGCACTTTTGTCCATGAATGCACACCGCATGCGAACCTTTTTGACCATGCTCGGCATTATTATCGGGATTGCCTCCGTCGTGACAGTGGTGGCTTTAGGAAATGGATCACAACAGCAGATTTTAAGTAACATCAGTAGTTTAGGCACCAACACCATTACGGTGTTCCAAGGGCGCGGTTTTGGTGATAGCTCCAAAACCGCCAACTTTAAAACCCTTGTTCCTGCCGATGCTGAAGCGCTCGCCACCCAACCGTATGTGAGTGCGGTCAGTCCCATGGTGAGTTCATCTAAAACCATTCGCTATCAACAAAGTGAAGCCAATGCCACCATTAATGGTGTCGGTGGCGATTATTTCACAGTGAAAGGCCTGACCTTCAAAAATGGACAAACCTTTGACCAGCGAAGTGTCCGCGACCGCACCCAAGACGTGGTCATTGACACCAATACACAAAAACAGTTTTTTAGTGATGGTAGCAATCCAATTGGGCAAGTCGTACTTTTGGGCAGTGTTCCTGCACGAATTATTGGTGTCGTTGAGCCGCAAACCAGTGCTATGGGTTCCGATGATACGTTGAATGTATATATGCCCTACACCACTGTCATGAGTCGTATGCTCGGTCAGAGTAATGTGCGCAATATCGTGGTGCAAATCAATGATAAGTACTCCACCAGCGCGGCTGAAAACGCAATTGTGAACTTACTCACCTTGCGTCATGGTCAACAAGATGTGTTCACCATGAACAGTGACAGTATTCGCCAAACCATTGAAAAGACCACCAGTACCATGACCCTATTGGTCTCTGCAATTGCCGTTATTTCTTTGGTGGTGGGCGGTATAGGGGTAATGAATATTATGTTGGTCTCGGTCACCGAACGCACGCAAGAAATTGGGGTTCGGATGGCGGTGGGTGCGCGTCAAAGTGATATTTTGCAGCAGTTCCTGATTGAAGCCATTTTAGTCTGCCTGATTGGTGGGGTGTTAGGGGTATTGCTCTCGCTGGGTCTAGGACAAATCATTCAAAAATTTGCTGGGGGCAATTTCGGGGTTGCTTACTCAACCACGTCTATTATCGCCGCATTTGTATGCTCGACTTTAATTGGTGTGGTGTTTGGTTTCTTGCCTGCAAAAAATGCAGCCAAACTCGACCCTGTTGCAGCACTTGCCAGAGAATAAGGAAAAAATATGCCTTTTTTATTAACGCGCCTTTGTACCGCGATGCTGCTTGGCAGCATTTTGGTTGGCTGTGCAGCTGTGGTTAAAACACCTTATCAAGCACCAGCAGTACAAACGCCATCTCAGTTTCAATACGACAAAGTAACATCGCAACAACGCCAACAAGCCCTGTATGCCGATCAATGGTGGACGTTATTTGGTGATGCACAGCTCAATCAACTGGTCGATGCCGTGCTCGCAAAGAATGCCGATTTGGCCGTTGCAGGGATAACCTTAAAGCAAGCGCGCTTACAAGCAGAACTGGCTGAGAATCAGCAAAAAATTAGAGTGAGTTCAAGTACAGGTTTATCTACTGGACATAGTTTTAATTTAAATGATGGAAATGACACATCAAGCGGATTATCTGCCAAAACAGGACTCAGTTATGAAGTCGATTTATTTGGTAAATTGGCTCGTCAAACGGAAGCAAAGAGATGGGAAGCACTGGCGACTGAGCAAGATTTGCAAGCCACTGCTCAAAGCTTAATTGGCACCACAGCGAAGCTATATTGGCAATTGGCCTATTATAATGAAAGCCGTACAACTGCCGAGCAAAGCCTTGCCACCTCACAAAAACTGTATGACTTGGTTAAAGTTCAGTATCAAGCTGGTGCTGTATCAGGACTGGACTTAACCCAAGCTGAACAGTCAGTACAAAGTCAAAAAGCTAGTCTGAGTCAAATTCAGCAAAGTTTGGTCGAGACCCGTACCGCAATTGCCGTGT
>OBID01000720.1_pt1 | contig 12741 bp, 10 predicted proteins | sample 1519781 | NCBI WGS metagenome assembly OBID01 (sample SAMEA3991478, study PRJEB22521) | metagenome | biome: anthropogenic terrestrial biome; feature: sewage plant; material: sludge | place: Sweden | collected 2012-09-26
TCTATCTTAGAAGTGGCGATAAAAAATCATCCTCATGCAGAAATATTAGATACTCAATACAGGATGAAGGCTTCCATCGCCGGATTTAGCAGCGAATATTTTTACAAAGGACTTTTATTGTCTGCTCCCCATCTTCAGGACATTGCTATCCATATTACCTTCATCGACACCGCCGGAGCAGGATATAATGAAAAAGCAGGTATGGACGGCATGAGTTTGCAAAATGAAGGTGAAATAAATATTGTCCACCAATTGTTTGAACAAGAACAATTGGATAAAAAACATACCGCCATAATTTCCCCATATTCAGGCCAGGTATCTTTAGCTAAAGAGCGACTTCAATCTACCGTGAGGATAAGTACTATCGATAGTTTTCAAGGACAGGAAAAAGAAAATATCATTCTGTCCTTGGTACGAAGCAATGAGCAGGGCGAGATAGGATTTCTAAAAGACTATCGTCGCATGAATGTCGCTATCACCAGAGCCAAAGAAAGGCTTTATGTCATAGGTGACAGTGCTACCATAGGTCATGATCCTTTTTACGCATTGTTTCTCGAATATGTGGAGCGCCATGGAGCATATCGGACTGCCTGGGAATTTGAGTTGTGATACCTGCTTTGTATATCAATATTTACATTCATTCTAGAGTAATAGCCCGAAGACTTTATTATCAACGGGGTCATGTAAAAAAATAAATAATGGCCAGACAAGAGATGCCAGAATAAACACTAAATCCAGATAAAGTTTAAAACCAAAAACGAAACTAAAATACTATAAGTCGGGATAATTGATGAACCAGCAGTGATTGTGGGCGAGCATATTCCATCAAATTATTATTTTTATCATTCCTATTCCTGTTTTAGCCAATATGACTTATCAATGCTTACTCCAAAGGATTAAATCTGTCATCAGAATTATTTTTCTGTGGGTGCTCTGCAACGGTATATTTATTCCTTCAGGCTATGGTCAGTCTACAAAGATGATTGATAGTTTGAGGCAGGCATTTCGTCTTGAGCAGGATCCTATAAAAAAATCAGATATCTATTATGACCTTGCCTTTGAACTGGAAAATCAAGATTTAGAGCTTATCCCTGCTTATGCTGATACGCTTGAAGAGATGTCAAAGAAATCCTTATATCTGAAAGGGGCAGCCAGAGCTTATAGTCTTAGGGGGTTTTACCAAAGTGAAAAAGGCAACTATGATTCTGCTATTGCTATCTACCGCCACGAGCTGCCGCTACGGATTCAAATGAAAGATTCGCTTGGAATCGCCAGGGTGTATAATTTTTTTGGTACCAATTTTAAAGAACAATATAAGTCTGACTCAGCTATACATTACCTGATCAAAGCTACTGAAATCAACGAAACCCTTAAAGAATACAAAAATGTAGCCTCGGGTTATGCCAATATCGGCAACCTTTTTGCTGATCTCAAATTACATGACAAATCCATCGAATACTTAAAGAAAGCTTTAAACATAAGACTTACACATGGAGATGAGAAGGGAGCAGTTTTTACTTACAATAATCTTGCAGTCGCCTTTGGCTCAGACGACCAAACAGACTCAGCACTTTTCTATTATCAAAAAGGGATAGACCTGGCACTCAAGTATGACAATTTTTTTGTGGCTGGCGTAATTCAAGGTGGGATGAGTGAGTTGTATAATAATCAAAGTAAATATGCAGAAGCCATACGCTCTTCGGAGAAATCTTTAGAATTACTAACTAAAGTCAATCGCAAAGCCAATATGGTCTATCCATATATCAATCTGGCCAGCTCCTATAATTTATTAAAACAACCAAAGAAAGCGCTCCAATATGCAGAGGCTGGATACAAAATAATGCAAGAACTCAAACTGCTTTCACCCATAGAAGTATATTATGAGCAATTTGCTTTAGCTCACGAGCTCTTGGGCAATGACAAGGAATCCCTAAGCTGGTATAAAAAATTTGTAGCTATAGATGATTCGTTATATAAAGCTGACAATACCAAATCCCTGGCCGAAGCTGAAGCTAAATATCAAAATCAAATCAAGGAAACTTCTATAGCCCTTCAAAAACTCGAACTCAACACCCAAGCAAATAAACTTTTTAAGCAGAAAACTTGGATTACAGGATTGATTTCGGGTTTGTTAGGTCTTGTATTGTTTAGTACTTTATATTTTCACCGATTCAGGTTAAAGAAAAAGACTGAACTGGACGCAGCAATCATTCAGGAACAGAAACAGGGGCTCAATGCCGTCATAGCTGCCCAGGAAGAAGAACGAAAACGCATCGCTAAAGATCTGCATGATGGTATAGCTCAGGAACTCGTAGCTCTCAAATTAGGTGTGAGCCTTGTTGCCCAAAAAATTAAATCCAATGCAACCATCACTCCGGAAAAAATAGACCAGATCTCCCGTCAACTGGACGACACCACCAAAGAAGTAAGAAACCTCGCGCACACGATGGTCCCTCCTACGCTTGAACAGAAAGGATTGGCGCCTACTTTAGAATTATTATTGGACAATACCCTAAAAAATGCAGGGGTAGATTACAAAATTTCAATCGATGGGATCACCACAGGACTAAACGATAAAATCAATATAGGTATCTATCGCATCGCTCAGGAAATGATCAATAATATCATCAAGCATTCACAGGCAAAAAATGTTTTATTTATCCTGGCTTTGACCGGCAACCAGCTTACACTCCAGGTTCAGGACGATGGGCTAGGCTTTAAAGAAGATGAGCTAAAAAATAAAACCAGCATGGGTATACTGAATATAGTGAGCCGAGTAGCTACTTTGGGGGGGAGTTATAAATTTGAAAACATTCAACCACACGGCACGAATAGTACCATCACGATCCCTATCGAACAAAAATAAATGGAAACCAACCTACCTGAACCTAAAATCAAAATATTTGTGGCGGATGACCACCAATTAGTTCGTGAAGGGCTGGTCGCCTTGTTAGAAACGGTCGATCACTTTGACCTCATCGGAACAGCGGTCAATGGCCAGGATCTCGTACATCAGTTACGCTTTGGTGTCAAGCCTCATGTAGTCCTCGCAGATCACGATATGCCACAGCTTACCGGATTAGAAGCGCTTCAAATCATTAAAAAAGATTTTATTGGCATAAAATTTATCCTGCTCACCATGATGCAATCCAGAGAATTGATTGAGTCCTGTTTACAGCATGATGTGGATGGATTTCTTTACAAAAACTCATCGCTAGATGAATTAGTGACCGCTATAACGATGGTAGCCAGGGGACAAAAATACTTTACCGGAGAAGTTACGATGGCACTTGCTCATAAGACTCCGGTCTCTGCAAATCCTGAACTCACCAAGCTCTCAGAAAGGGAGATAGAAATACTAAAACTGGTAGCCAAAGGTCTATCCTCTACCGCCATTGGACATCAACTGTATATCAGTCCGCGTACAGTAGATACTCATCGCAACAATATTATTCAAAAACTGGAGGTGAATGGCATCGCCGGCTTGACACAATTTGCGATTAAAAATAAATTGATTTGATAAAAATGAAAAAAAGTAGATATTGAAAAAAAATTCCTTTTATCATCTTATTAAATATTAGTTTTTTTTACCTTTAAAGAAAAAAGTTTAAGTATAGTGAACTAAACTATGTAGGGCCCATGAATATTAACCCAAAAAATCATTTAATTTAAAAAACCATGGCAAAGACTTTAAAATGGATCGGGATTTCTCTCGTCGGCTTAGCTATAGTTATTAGCGCTGCTATTTTTTATCTAAAATCAAAATTTGAAAATCTAGCAGGGCGTATCTATACCCCAAAGGTTGAAGCAATCACTATACCAGGTGATAGTGCATCTATTGAAAGAGGCAAGGTGTTATCAGTTGAGTGCAGAACTTGTCATGGACATGATCTGGCAGGAAGTGATTTTTTTAATGACCCAATGATCGGATACATGTCCAGTCCAAACCTTACCCGGGCTCTAGGAAGCGCAACAGAAAAATACTCCGACCTCGATTACGTACGGACACTACGCCACGCACTTAATCCTACTGGAAGAACCTTGATGGTGATGCCGTCAGAAAATATTGGCCAGATGAGTGACCAAGACCTTGGCTGCCTTATAGCATATCTAAAAACGGTAGATCCTATTGAAAAAAAGCAGGGACCTACTAATTTTACATTCACTGCTAAGGTGATGGCTGGTGCCGGCATGTTTGGCAATTTATACCCATACGATGTCATTGATCACGATGCAGTCCATCATATTTCAGCACCTAATATTTCTACTGATCCTGCTTATGGTGAATACTTCTCTAAATTTATAGGATGCAAATCGTGTCATGGTGCCCAATTAAATGGAGGTATATCTCCTGACCCTGTTTCGCCTCCAGCTCCAAATATTACTGGCGGCGGAAATCTAGGCAAATGGACTGTCACCCAATTTGTGGAGACCATGCGCAACGGCAAGACTCCCGAAGGCAAGGTGTTGAAAGCGGAGTTTATGCCCTGGCCCGGCATCGCAGCCCACAGTGAGGTTGAACTCGAAGGATTATATAATTATCTTAAGTCATTACCGGCATTGCCTACCGATCCTGGTGTACAGAAAAAGATGGACAAACTGGCATCCTCCACACAAGAATAAACAATCGGTCTTTCGGAGTGTAGTTTTCTTCAGTTTTTTAAAATTTAAGCAGATCTGCGTAGTCAGATTAAGTAGTTCTTAGAATCCAGTTCATTAAATGTCGATGGTAATTTTGATGTCATAAAACCATCAATCATGAAAAAGATATTAAAATGGACTGGCATTATCTTAGGTTCTTTGCTTTTGATCCTGGCTATAAGCGCTTTTTATTTAAAAACAAAAGCTGAAAATTTAGCCAACAGGACTTTTGATCAAAAAGTGGAAGCAATCGTAATACCCACTGATAGCTTATCTCTGGTACGGGGAAAATTACTTTCTGTAGGGTGCAGAGAATGCCATGGCCATGATCTTGCCGGAAAAGATTTTTTCAATGATCCAATGATAGGATATATGTCTAGTCCTAACATCACCAGGGCCAAAGGAAGTGCCACCGAACATTATTCAGATATTGATTATGTGCGCACCTTCCGGCATTGTCTCAATCCTCAGGGCAAAGCACTAACGGTGATGCCTTCGGAGTCTATAGGCCTCTTAAGTGACGAAGACCTTGGCTGTCTTATAGCTTACTTGAAAACATTGGACCCGATTGAAAAAACCCAGGGGCCCACTAATTTCACTTTGATGGCTAAAATAATGTCCGGTGCTGGCCTTTTTGGTGATTTGTACCCATATGACATCATCGATCACAATGCCGTCCATCATTTAAAATCGCCACCTAAAAGTATTAAAGCAGAATACGGAGCCTATATGGCGGGATTTCATGGATGCAAAACTTGCCATGGTACACAATTGGCCGGAGGGATATCTCCTGACCCATCCTCACCTCCGGTGCCCAATATCACACCAGGAGGAAATGTTGCCAAATGGACGGTCAATCAATTCAGAGAATCCATGCGCACCGGTAAGACGCCGGAGAACAAAACACTCGACGCAAAATTTATGCCCTGGCCCGGAATTGGAGTGCATGATGATGAAGAGTTGGAAGCTTTGTACAATTATTTAAAATCTTTGCCAGCTACACCAACCGATGCGAAGTTGCAAAAGAAACTAGATGAAATGAACGCTGCCATTACCAAGTAAATAGCACTAATGAAATTGTCCAGGCAATTTATCCGACAAACCAACTGATTCTTATCTCTCAGGAAATGCAAAAGAATAAAAAATTATGAAAACTATAAACAACAAAATTATGCGAGTGCTCGAAGTTTTAGCAAAGACTATATTAATCGTGTTAACTCTTGGCATCTACTGGGCATACTCAAAATAAGTCAAACCAAGGAGCATCCAAAAAATTTAATAATTCCACAAATCATAAATATATTTTAAATCCTTTCACATGAACTTAGCACTAATAATATTCACCTATTTCTCAGGGATAGGCTTCATGTTCAGCATAGTCTGGAGTTTTAAAATCGAAACTGCGTACAAAATGTTGAGCCAAGCCGCTGGAATCAATTTAGGGCAAATAGCAGAATCTTCGCCTGAACCCTCAAAAGCCATGAAATTTCTGCTAATGGATTTTACAAGCCAAATGTTAGGCATGAATTTGTTTGCATTGTTGATCATCTGGATCCCCTTTCGCAATGGAGAATTGTGGGCCTGGATGGTACTTTGGTTTTACCCTATCATGTTTGCATGGCATTATTTACACTATGCCAAAGGCACTAAATTTTCCTTAGTTCAACTTGTCTACTGTGCGCTGAGCAGCTTGACTTTGATACTCAGTTTTAAGCATTTTCACTAATCATAAAATTTCTTATACAATATTTAATTAAAAAAAACAGGCATGAAAAAACTTACCTGGTGGATGCGGCTCGTCGGCTCCTTTTACACTTTACTCACTTTAATGAATCTATATGGGTTATTTATTAATCCTGATTTCTTCGCACAAAATTTACCCCCTAAATACCAGGGGAATTATCTGGCAGCTCAATCATTCTCCGATGCCTGGATGGTCTTTGTATTCGAGTTGGGCGTGATTGGGGTGATGCTTTTGTTGGCATCTGGTCAAGGGGTTAAAGCCAGGTGGCTGGTGCTTGTGGTGATTTGGGCAGAGGTATTCAGAGGAGTAGTTTGTGATTCGATTTGGATCTTGAGAGGATATGATTACCTCAGTTATCTTGTATTCATTCTCATTCACTTACTGATCATCGTCACCGGATTTATGTTTTTAAAATCAGCCAAATCAGTATTTCCCACAAATAAATAAAATCAACCTATGAATTTTAACTTGCCACACACTATCGAAAACGGATTGGGGGAAAAAATTGTCTTCCAGGAAATTACCCCGGAGCACGGCGTTGAAAAACTAATTGTAAAAGGATATTGCGCACCGGGAGGAGGTCCTGCCATGCACGTTCATTATCTTCAGGATGAGGGTTTCACCGTGGTCAAAGGAAACTTAAGCTATGAGATTCAAGGAAAAAAACCAGTGCAGGTTTCTGTAGGGCAATCGGTAGTTTTCCCCAGAGGGGTACCTCACCGTTTCTGGAACGATGGCAAAGAGGAATTGGAAATCCAGGGTTGGTTACAACCTGCCAATAACGTAGTATTTTTTCTTTCGACTTTATATGCTGCTCAGAAAAAAGCGGGTTCAGACCGCCCTGAACTCTTTGATGCGGCTTTCCTTTCAACTCAATACAAATCTGAATTTGAAGCAACATCGATTCCTTTATTTGTAAGAAAAGTGATCATGCCTTTAACTTATATAATTGGAAAACTTAGCGGGAAGTACAAAAAATTCAAAAATGCTCCGGCACCATTTAAAAAATAAATTAAACTGAAATACATCCTATCAAATTTAGTATCATGAAAACTTCAACCAAACGAATCGTTAAATGGTTTATATTTGCCGTTTCTTCCCTTGTGGTCATCGCACTGGCTATTGGCGGATATATTTATTCCCTCATTCCTAAACCCCTTGGTCCCATTCCTGAATTGCAGGAAGAGTTGTTTCGTCCGACCCTTTCGTCTCACGGTGGCAAATTCGCGTATCAAAATGCTACGGACCTGGCAGCTGACATTCGAAATAAAAAAGTCAGCTCAGTAGAAGTGGTACAGGATGTGATTGGCTACATTAAACAAAACAATTATAAATACAATGCGCTGGTCTGGCTGTTTGAAGAAAAGGCTTTGGCAGAAGCAAAAAAAGCAGACTCCCTGCTTGCACTGGGCATTGTGATGGGTGACTTACACGGAGTACCAATGACCGTCAAAGAACAATTTTTTGTTGAAAATGCTTATTGTACCTTGAACGCAAAGATGGTAGGAGGATTCAAACCTGAAAAAGATCAAGCACTTATAACCCAATTGCGCAAGGCAGGTGCTATCATTATCGGCACTACCAATGTTCCATATATGCTCATGGACTATCAAACTTACGGGGAGATCTATCCTCCAGCCAGCAATCCTTATGACACTACACGTACTCCTGGCGGCAGCACTGGAGGAGGCGCCGCTGCATTGGCTGCTGGTTTCGTTCCATTAGAACTGGGAGGAGATATGGGCGGCAGTGTCAGGGCACCCGCCGCTTACTGTGGACTGTATGGTTTGAAGACTACGGAAAAAGCGCTGGACTTATGGGATGCGGACTTTCCTGGCTATGATTTTGATAAAAAATATTCTTCTTTGGCAGTTGCTGGTCCTTTGGCTCGCACCCCTGAAGATATTGAATTGATATGGAAAGTACTGAAAGAAACTCCCAACCAATTCTCAACACATATCTCATACCTTTATGATTCTTCGAAAACCCTAGACCAATACAAAATAGCTTACACAGATCACTTAAAAATCGGTGGCAAATTGTTTCCGTCGAATCGGGATATACGGCAAAATATCGAAACCTTGATTTCTCGGCTCGAAGGTTTAGGAACCCAAACTACTGATACTATCCCTGCTACTTTTGATGATCAATTTGTACTATTTATGGCATTGATGGGATGTATGAATACTAGCGGTCAGCCCTGGCTCATGCGGCAATTGATTATGCAAGGATTCAAAGAGTTCGATGATGGTTCGATCGATTTGTCCCGTTCTTTTGATCTCGCTACCAGCCTGGATCAAGGTAAATGGCAGGATATGGAAGCTTTAAGAAAAAAAACGATTCAAACCTGGGATTCATTTTTTGATAGTTATGATTTTTTGATCACGCCGGTCATGCCCACAGAGGCTATCAAAAAATGTCCGCGTGGTACTCCCATTCCTTTAGACGGATCCACCGTGGGTTACTGGCAGGCAGGTTCATTTTCACTCATGGTCAACGCTACCGGTCATCCTGCGATCACCATTCCCTTGGGATTAAATAAACAAGGATTGCCTATAAGCGTACAGATAGTTGGAAAATATTATTCTGAGCCACAATTGATCCGACTAGCAAAACAATTGGAAGAGATTACACCTGGATTTATCCGTCCAGCCAATTCAATGCTCTAAACGTGTCCTAGCTCAAATTTATCATTGTCAACAGCCTTAGGTTAAAAGGCATGATGATACATTCGCTAGGACCTTAGCCAAACGGGACTCATTCACAAGTGACCGCATCTAAAGTGGCCTTTAATATCAATTTGACATTTCCACTGAACAGCTGACCGGTAGGAATCAGTCCAGTCATCTCCATGGTAAAATGTTGATCTTGGTTAGAAACCAGATTTTTAATCAGTGCAGCCTTTACCTTTTCAACTCCTGCTAAAACCAAATAGGTATTTGCAACGATCACTGCCGCTCTGTTGACAATAATTCTGGAAGTATCCAACTTTGCGAGGCTGGATCCATCGCTTCCCCAACCACCTGCCAGTTTTATGTGCACATTGTGTATCGATGTCGCTGTATTAACACTATTAACAGCGATATCCAGTTGCAAAGTTTCTATTTGAAGGTTCCCTATTCTTGCGTCCTTAGCATCGATGTTTTCAGTAATCGCATTGATCAAATCATGCGCGTAAAAATCAAAGGCTTTAGCAAATGACCCACTTTGCTCAAATGTCTTATTATCATCAAGGTCAACATTTATATGTCTGTGTATGGTGATATAATTGCAGCTAACTGCTAAAATTATAATGCAGATAAAATATATAGAAACAATTCTTTTTTCAATGGACAATCCCCTGCTCAGGTTATATTATAGTAAATTATGATTAATTGTCATTGAAGAATCATGCAGCGTTTATACTGCATCTTATTATTCGTTTTCAAACAAATCGTATGTACTCCGCTGACCATACTGGTGGAATGGTATTCAATTTTATATGTCCCCTTTTGCATGATTTGATCCACAATGTTATCTACTGTTCTCCCTTGCGAATCGATCATACTGAGCCTCACTTCGCTGGTTGCTTCCAGATCGAATTGAATAAAGGCCGTGCGAAAAAATGGGTTAGGGTAAATCGTCAGATCCGAGATGACACCGGGCTTATTTTGTTTGATCGGCTCAGGTGCGCTGTATTTTTCTATGGCTAAATTTTTATTGGATTTTTCTTCCATCCGATACCAAAAGCCGACACAAGTGATATTATTTAAGGTTACATATTTGGCAACGGCCGGTTGTCCAATCGTGAGGTTTAGGATGTAACTTCCATCTGTTGTCACCTGTCCTCCATTACTAATGACTGATTTACTTAGCATTGTCTGTGCATGCAGACACAGATATGCGCCATTCATCCAGACAAATAAAATACCAATTCGAAAGCATCTTTTCATTCAGTTGATTTTATTACTTCATTATTGTTGACGGGTAATTTTTTGCTGGATCACCTGGTCGGCCTGGAGGTTTGTGTTACTTCTTGGCTCCATCGTAGTCGGACCATCAGAATCAGGTATAAATGGTTTAGGTTCATCGGATTTATTTCTCACTACTTCAAATCCTTCATATCCTTTTCGTACACATTTGACTTCCCAATCAAATTCATAAGTTCCGGTCCCATCCAATAATTCCTCAACTTCAAATCCGGTATTGCTCTTTTTCACAACTGCAATACCTTTGGATTTACTGCTTAATGGGCTTACAATGACCGTCATAGTGCCGGCATTTGCCACCTGGATATAATGATCCGGAAAATCTATTCTGGCACTGCCATTAATCATTTTTCCCGTCCCTCGGATATATGCCGCCAATTCAGGCCCTTCGAGACTGCCATACCATATTTGTTTGTCCGGCTTACCGGGATAATCCATTTTAAAATTTTTGACATCGGCAAATAATATACCTTGATTATTGGCATTCGTATACATGCCCGCTTTGACTGGACTGCCTACGAGATTGGAATTGCAAACACCAATATATCCCAGGTTGGGTGCAGTAGCAGAAGACATAAAAGAATGCTCTACTCCATTGGGACCTTTGGCGAGGATAGTTCCACTTTTTACTTCAGCTCTGGCATGTTGCATTTTGTCCACCAGTATGAGGTTGACTCCACTTCCTGTACTGTAGGCTGACAAATAAGACCCATCCGCATCCGTCACTTCCATGTTGCCTCCACCACTTAAGGTCACCCGTTGATTGCCACCATTATCCCTGACAGCAACTGTTCCTCCAAGGTCCCCACTATTCATATAAGCTCTTTCGCTACCTGATGCATTGCTGGCACGTATATAACCCTGGCCTGATGTGGATGCCAGCAAACCGGCTATGACAGATCCATTTGCATTATAAGTCGCTACAGTACCATGATTGCTAGTGGTCACCGATAGCTCAACTACTTCTTTGCCAGTAGCATTTCCAACGCTGATATATCCTGTGCCTCCGGCCGAAGTAGCCAATCGGGCGCGATCAGTGCCACCACTACTGTTGGCTACCCCGATATAACCGCCACTTGCATTATTGACAGATAAGAAGGATACTGAATTGCCTGCAGCATTGTCCACACTCACGTATCCATCACCTGTAGTGAGTGAACTCATGCGAGCGACCTCTTTACCTGTGCTGTGGTTAGCAAATAAGTAACCACCCCCGGAAGAATTATTCATATTTATGCCTCCCAAATTAGTTGAGGCACTATTATTAATCCCTATAAATCCGTTGCCGGCTGTAGTGCCAGTCATTCTGGCCACCTCTTTGCCTGTGGAGTTATTGGCAAATACATATCCTGCTCCTGATGATGAATTATTAGTGAGTCCCGCCAGATTAAATCCTGCCGAATTATCGATGTTTACAATACCGGTACCAGCGGCTGATGTCATTCTTGCTAATTCTTTACCGTTCGCATCTTTGGTATATAAATAGCCAACACCCGTATTGGCATTAGTAGTCATACCTGCCAGGTTGACACCACTGCCATTGTCAATGGTGACCAGTCCTTCTCCTTTGGTAGTAGATGTCATTCGAGCGATCTCATTGCCTGCCGTGCCATGGACCGCGACTTTGCCATGATTGGCTCCGTCCAACGATAGCGAAGTAGCCACTTTGCCCGACTCATTAAAAGTAGTCACATTGCCACCGCCATTAGTATTTGTGGTAATCCATACTGCATCTTTGCCATTTTGATCCTTATTACCCATAAATCCTCCGCCTAATGAATTATGTGTCATTGTGGATATCAATGACCCAACCGCATTGTTTATCAACAGGGCACCAAATGCATTGTCCTGGGTCAAATTGATGATATCATTGCCCAGATTATTTCTGATACCTATTCCACCGCCCTTACCATTATTGGCCGTTATGCGCACTACTTCTTTTTTGTCAACATTATCTACTCCTATAAAGCCTGAACCATCTGTATTGGCAGTCATGCGAACCACTTTAGTCCCATCAGCTGCACCTACCTCTATTTTGCCCCGGCCATCATCAAAATGGGCTATGGCACCTGTATTATTTCCACTTGCATTATTGACGAGTATACTTCCATGATTTAAATTCTGGGTAATGGTCACGATATCTTTGTTTAAGGCATTTTTTACGCCGATGCCACCGCCTTTGCCAGTATTAGCTGTAATGCGTACCACTTCATTTTTGTCGCTATTGTCTACGCCTAAATATCCAGAGCCGTCAGTATTGGCTGTCATACGAGCCACTTTGGTACCATTGGAAAAACCAACTTCTATTTTTCCGCGACCATCATCAAAGTGGCCTAGTTGTGATGTATTGTTGCCCCCATTATTGTAGACATTTATCTCTCCTCCTGC
>OBID01000723.1_pt1 | contig 12721 bp, 9 predicted proteins | sample 1519781 | NCBI WGS metagenome assembly OBID01 (sample SAMEA3991478, study PRJEB22521) | metagenome | biome: anthropogenic terrestrial biome; feature: sewage plant; material: sludge | place: Sweden | collected 2012-09-26
CTTTTAGACGCCGATCACCCCGCTAACGGGGTCCCTTTTGCACGCCGGTCCACAGCCAAGGGCTTGGAAATCGCACAGGAACGATCTCGGATCGTCGATGAAGCCTGGCTAAGACGCCTATGCAACAGGCCTGCAGGTTTGGCGATCTTACCCATTGCTGGTGAGGCTATGCAGCCGACCCTGCAGAATGGCGACGAAGTCATAATCCAAAGGCTGCGCTCTCACGATGCCCTTCAAGACGGGCTCTACGCTGTCCGGGGATCGTCAGAGACGTTCGTCAGGCGGATCGCTCTGGACCCAACCAAAAATCGCATTTCTGTCCTGACCGACCATCCCGCCTATCCAAGCTGGAACGGTGTTCAGCGAAAGGCGATCAATGTCGTCGGCAGAGTGATCTGGATTGGATCTCAGGTGTCGTGAGTGGGCGCTTTGCTGTCTGCGACATACGCCAAGTTGCGAAGTGAATGCCAACTACTCGGGGTAAGTGAACGGTTTGCCGCGATCGAATTTCCGCTCATCGCAAAGGTCCCAAAGCTGGGGGTATCACAGGGGGTATTTTTGGCGAAGCTGATAGAGAAATTACTTTTTAACAGCTGCTTAAGCGAGATTGGTGGATCCCTCCTCCGCTACCATCCTTTTCTGAAATTAAGTCAGCATCTTGATGGCTGGATGGCTTCGTCTAACAACATGCGACTAGTGTTTCGTTCCGAGGGGTGCCGCTCGACTACTTCGCCAGCTACCAGGTCGAAGTAATGGCTCGCTACATGACAACCGCCCCGCAAGGCATTCTGGACTTCGGCGGGGGGGCATTGGTAGCATCCATTTCGATGCTCATGGAGTTCTGTCCAGGCAGCGCGATTCCCCTTTCCGACCCGTCCACCAAATCCCTTGAAGTTGCGAGATTGCGCTTCCTCGACCTTCCCGCAGCCCATATTGGCGCCCCGCCGTGTTCGAGGCATCAATACCGTCGATGGATGCCAAAATATCCACGGCGTTCGATTACAACCTCTCCTCCCGATATTGTATCGATCAACGTTCCGTGAAGGCATTTCCATCGGCAATCGGGCATTGCCAAACCATCGGTTCCAAGGGTCTGAGGCGCAAGGTCGCCACTAGATCGCGACCCAATTCCAGATTTCGGAACGTTGACGCGACCATCTGAGGTGACCGGTCGCGGCGAATTAGCCTTCGACTGACATCCGTTCGCAGACGAGACGAAAAGGTTAATAACCGCGTCAGTCAGGGGCGCTAATAGTTGAATTGTTTGGGTTATATTGGCTGTGCGCAAGATGGTTTTCTGACTAGCTAAAGATTCACGGGGGTGCTAGTTTCCACCGACGTTGTGATGGGAAGCTTTGGTCAATGTATTCAGGGCCCCAGACATGACGCGACAGTAGATCGTAATGGGAGAGGATCTATGAAAGTGAGAAACGCGCTACACCTTGGTGTGCCCGCGTTGGTGATCGCTGCTGCAATGACGTCGCCTGCTTTGGCCGCTGCTGCACAGGATTCGCCGGAGGCTGAAAGTTCGGCCAGAGTAGGGGGAATCAAAGAGATCGTCGTTACGGCGCAGAAACGTGCCGAACGTGTTAACGACATCGGTATGTCGATCCAGGCGATCGGCAGTGACGACCTGACAAAGCTTGGCGTCACGGATACTGCAGACCTTTCGAAGATCACGCCCGGTTTCACGCCGTCTTCGGGATCGCCGCCGATTTACACCATCCGTGGTATCGGTTTCCAGGACACCTCGCTCGCCGGGTCTCCGACCGTCAGCCTGTATGTCGACGAAGTACCGCTGCCCTATTCCATCCTGACGACCGGCGCCTCGCTCGATCTTGAGCGTGTCGAAGTTCTGAAGGGTCCGCAGGGCATTCTGTTCGGTAACAACGCCACGGGCGGTGCGATCAACTACATCGCCGCCAAGCCTACCGATGATTTCTCGGTCGGCGCAAAGATCAGCTATGGCCGTTTCGACAGCCTGGATGCTGAAGGCTTCATTTCCGGACCGATCAGCGACAACGTCGGCTTCCGCGTGGCGGTTCGTCGTCAGTCGATGGACGATTGGCAGAAGGGCTATACGACGCCCCTGACATCGGGTCAGCGCGACGTCTGGATCGGCCGGGCGATGCTGGAGTTCGAACCGACCGAAACGTTCTCCGCACTGTTGAGCATTCATGGCTGGAAGGACAAATCCGACACGCAGGTCGGCCAGTTCTTTGGCGTAGAGCCGCTCAACCCCACCAATGGTGTTGATCCGCGCATCATCGCCTATCCGCTGGCACCGCATAATCCGCGCGCTGCCGACCGTAGCGTGTGCGTCAACAACTCGATTTTCAACGAGCCGTTCAACCAGATTCCGGAACCCTTCGGATATTCGCCGGATCGTCCGACGACGGCGGAAAATTGTACCAGTCTCGCACGCGACAACACCTTCTATCAGTTCTCGTTGCGCATGGAGCTGGAACTGTCGCCGGACATCAAGTTGACGTCGCTGAGCTCGTATGAGCGCTTTGACCGCGACCAGCCGTTTGAAGGTGATGGCATCATCTATCAGAACTATGAGGGGCAGCTGGAAGGCTACTTGGACGTTCTGTATCAAGAACTTCGCCTCAGCGGTGAGTTCGGCAACGGCGGTAACTGGATCGTCGGCGCGAACTATGAACGTGACAAGACGTTCGAAAGCACCCTGCAGACCTTTAGTGGTTCGACGTCCATCCCGACGCTCGGCATCAACCTCGGCCCGACGAATACGCAGAACCGTCAGACCACTGACACTTATGCGGTGTTCGGTAACGTGCAGGTGCCGCTCAGCGATCAGATCACCGTCTATGGCGGCCTCCGCTATACGTCCGTCAAGAAGGACTATATCGGTTGCGGTTACGACGGCGGCGACGGTACCTGGGCAGCGGTTTCGAAGCTGATCCAGGATCTGTTGGCGGATATCTATGAATATACGCCCGCGGGTGTCGATGTCGGGCCGTTCGGTTGCGGCACGACGGGGCCGGCACCGACCTATAATCCGCTTCCGGCCGGTTTCCCGGACGAGCTGAACGAAGATAACGTATCGTTCCGCGCGGGTATCGACTTCAAGCCGGTTCAGGATACGCTGCTCTACGCCAACGTTAGCCGCGGCTATAAGGCAGGCGTGTTCCCGACGGTGAACACCAGTTCCTTCGTTCAGCTGGAACCGGCGCGGCAGGAACAGCTTACCGCCTATGAAATCGGCGCCAAGAGCACTCTGTTTGATCGCAGGCTGCAACTGAACGGCGCGGTTTTCTACTACGACTACAAGGACAAGCAGATCCTCGGCGCGCTTAACGACCTGGTCTTCGGTGCGCTGCCGGCTCTCGTGAACGTGCCGAAATCGGACGTTAAGGGCTTCGAACTTTCGGTTGTCGCGAGCCCGACGCCTGCCTTGCAGTTCTCCGGTGGTGTCAGCTACGCCAAGAGCCGGGTGAAGGGGGATTATTTCGACTTTGACCCGTTCGCACGTCTGGCCAACTTCAAGGGTCAGCCGTTCCCGAGCGCTCCGCCATGGAGTGGCTTCGTCGACGCTCAGTACAATTTCCCGCTGGGTAATCTGGAAGGCTATGTTGGTGGTACTGTCAACTATCAGGACAAGACCAACAGCTTCTTCTACGTCACCGATCCCGAGGCTGACCCGCCGGGGGATATTCTGGAGAAGAAGGCCCGTACGCTGGTCGATCTCCGCGCCGGTATCGAGAAAGACAACTGGTCCCTGCAAATCTGGGGTCGCAACGTCTTCAACAAATGGTACTGGAACGGTGCTGCCCACGTGAACGACGTGGTGCTCCGCTACACCGGCATGCCGGCAACTTACGGCATGACGTTCAGCTGGAAGATGTAATCGCGTAATCGGTAGTTAGTCCCCGGGGACCATTGCTTTGTTGCATGGCTCCCCGGGGACTTTCTCCGTCTCTTGTCGGCCCCTCGCTCAAATGGGAGCATGGGGTGCCTGACCTTACCGCCATCGGAATCTGTCGGAGCGTGGCTCCTTCGCCCGTGGGCATGGCGCACGGTGTTTTCTGAACATCCCTGTTGATCTTGCGGCCTGATTCGTCGGATCAAGGGCCATGGTTTCACGCCCTCTCCTGCTTGCCGTTGCATTATCTGCATCTATTGTCGTCGGAGCTTATGCTTGGTCGCAGCGGTGTGTTCATTGCCCCGCCGATCCGGGCGAACTGCTTGTGGCACATGCGGGGGGGGGTATCCGAGCGGCATCTACGCCAATGATGAGGCGTCACTAGATGCGGCCAAAGCCAACGGTTTCAAACTGATAGAGCTGGATTTCGCGCAAGAGGGGGACACTCTCGTCCTTCAGCATGACCTTTCCAAACCGGTCGCGATGTCGCTCGACGATCTTATCCGCTGGCTCGACCGGAACCCCGGTCCGAAGATCATAACAGACATAAAGAGTGACAATCTGGCCGGGCTGGCAATCTTGAAGGCAGCGGCGGGCGATCATCTCGAACGCTTCATCCCCCAGATTTACAGCCTGGATGAATACACGCCGGTCATCGCTATGGGGTTTCAGGCGCCGATCTTTACCGTCTATCGCATCCGCCCCGGTGAGGAGCCTGTCGCGGAGGCAAACAAGCTGCCGCTTCGCGCCGTAACCATGCCGGCAGAGCGATATCAACTGGCCGATCGCGTGACGCATCCGGTCTATCTGCATACGTTGAACGAAAGGGTGCCGGGGTTCGGTCTATATACCGATTTCCTGATCCCTGATTGATACGACACGCGGGCAGAGGGCGATAGTGAAGTGGCGTTTTTGGTTGCTTTTAATACCCACTATCGGAATTTTAGGGTGTCAATCGGCGTTCAATCGGGACCCCCTATCGGCGCGCAAAAGGGACCCCGTTAGCGTTGCATAGATCGATCGACGTTGGGCGCGGGTTTCGCGCTGCTGGCGGCGTAGGAAGGGCGTAGCCCGACCGGAGGCGTCAGCAGCGCGAAGGCGTTTTTCTGATCGGGTCAGCTGCGGTTTTTGAAGCGCCAGCTGTCGTTGCCGGTCTCGACGATGTCGCAATGGTGGGTGATGCGGTCGAGCAGCGCGGTGGTCATCTTCGGGTCGCCGAACACGGTGGGCCACTCGCCGAAGGCGAGGTTGGTGGTGATGATGACCGAGGTCTGCTCGTAGAGCTTGCTGATCAGGTGGAACAAGAGCTGCCCGCCGGATCGGGCGAACGGCAGATAACCCAGTTCATCGAGCACCACGAGATCGAGTCGGCTGAGCTGGGCGGCGATGGATCCGGCTTTGCCGATACGCGCCTCTTCCTCGAGCCGGGTGACGAGATCGACCGTGTTGAAGTAGCGCCCACGGGCACCGACACGCACGACGCTGGCGGTGATTGCGGTGGCCAGATGGGTCTTGCCCGTCCCTGTGCCGCCGATGAGCACGATGTTGCGGCGACCGGGCAGGAACGAACCTGCGTGCAGGGAACGCACCAGCCCTTCGTTGATAGGGGTGCCCTCGAACACGAAGGCATCGAGGTCCTTGATTACAGGCAGCTTGGCCGCGGTCATGCGGTAGCGGATCGAGGCAGCATGACGATGCGCTGCTTCTGCCCGCAGCAGGTCGGTCAGGATCTCGTTGGTCGTGCGCTTGCGCTGCAGCCCGGTGGTTACCGCCTCGTCGAAGGCTCCTGCCATGCCCTTGAGGCCGAGCGCGCGCATCGCCTCGATCATTTCATGCCGCTGCATTGAAGCCTCGCACCGTATCGTAGCGCGCGCAGTCCGCGATCGGCGGGTGACTGAGCTTGAGATCAACGACCACGTCCAGAGTGCGCTCGGATGGCGGGTCCCGGTATCGGGCCAGGATGTTGAGGATCACCTCGTCGCTGACGGCCCCGTTATCGAGCGCTTCCCGGATCGCGGCCTCGACCGCTTCCAGACCATCGGTCATTACGGCTGCCAGTACGCGCACGAAGCGGCGGTCGGCTTCATCACCGCCGCCCAGCTTGCGCCGCAACCGCGTCAGTGCCGGTGGCAGGTCCCACCCCTGGAAGGGCGCGCCGTTCCGCAAAGCGCCGGGCTTGTTCGCCAGAACGGGCAGGTAATGCCAGGGATCATAGATCGTCCGGTCACGGCCGAAGTGCCGGGCATGCTCGGCGATTACCTCGTCGCCGAGGCGCACGACAATGCGGTCGGCATAGGCGCGGACCTGGACGGCCCGCCGCGCAGCCTTGGCCATGACTGAGTAGCGGTTGCGGTCGAAGCTGATCAGGCACGTGCCGGTCACGGCATGGGCGGTCTCGTGGAAGCCGTCGAAGGGCGCCAACATCGGCTGCAAGGCAGACCGTTCGAGGTCCAGCGCTTCGGCAACGGTCAGCTCCTTCTGCTCGGGATGCGCGTGCGTTGCGGCCCAGCGCAGGCACTCGGCCTCCAGCCACCCGTTGAGCTCCTCGATGCTGGCAAAGCGCAGGCGAGGCTGGAAGAACCGGCCCCGGATCGTCTGGACCTGATGTTCGACCTGACCCTTCTCCCATCCCGCCGCCGGCGAGCAAGCGGTCGGCTCGACCATGTAATGATCGGCCATGACCAGAAAGCGGCGGTTGAACACCCGCTCCTTGCCGACGAACACGGTGGTGACCGCGGTCTTCATGTTATGGGATGGACGCCTCCCGTCTTCCGACCAACATGTCGGTCAACAAGAAGGAGGAAGGCAATGACAATGGAGATTCTCGCGATCGATCTGGGCAAGCAGTCGTTCCACCTGCACGGGATCGACGCCGATGGGGTAGTTATCTCGCGCAAGGTAAGTCGTGCCAAGCTCGAGAACGCAGTGACCGAACTTGATCCCGCGATTGTTGCTATGGAGGCTTGTGCGAGCGCCCACCACTGGGGTCGACGGTTCTCAGCGTCCGGTCGCCAAGTGCGCCTGGTCAACCCAAGGTTCGTCAAGGCGTTCGTGCGCGGGTCCAAGAACGATGCCATCGACGCAGAGGCGATCTTCGATGCGGCTTCGAGGCCGACGATGCGCTTCGTCCCGGTGAAGACGACCGAGCAGCAGGATCTTCAAAGCCTGCACCGCGTGCGAGAGCGGCTGGTCGTCCAACGCACCTCGCTCATCAACCATGCCCGGGGGCTTCTCGCCGAGTACGGCGTAGTCTTACCTAAAGGCCCGTGGCGCTTTCGTCAGCAAGTCCCGGCAGCCGTGGCTGAGGCTGATTTGTCCAACCTTGCCCGCGAGTTGTTTACTGAGCTGATGGATCAGCTCACCGACGTAGAAGCCCGCCTTGCAAAGCTCGACGCCAAGCTCGTCAGCATCTGCCGCGAGCATGAAGCCTGTCGCCGGCTTGCAGCCTTGCCGGGCGTCGGGCCGGTTATTGCGACCGCGCTTGTTGCCGCGGTGGATGACGGTCGGCATTTCCGCTCAGGCCGGGAGCTCGCCGCGTGGATCGGCTTAGTGCCAAGACAGTACACGACCGGCGGCAAGCCCAGGCTCGGCGGCATCGGGCGACGCGCCAACCATTATCTGCGGCGCCAGCTTATTCATGGGGCCCGGGCGGTGATCAGCCGACTTGCTGCAAAGGACGATGGGCGATCAGTCTGGCTGAAGGGCATTGTTGCTCGAGCAGGTTTCAACAAGGCGCTCGTGGCGCTTGCCAACAAGACCGCCCGCTTGGCCTGGGTGCTGCTGGCCCGGAAGGAAGATTACCTGCCAGCGTAACGCATTGGCTGAACAGGGCTAGGTCCCCGAACGATTGCGAGGTGGATGTTGATGGTGCAACGGCAGGGGCCGCCGCTTCGAAGCCTGATCTACGACAAGGCCATCGAGGCCGATCATGTTATGAGGCAAGAAGTAGCGGACTCCCATCAAGGCCAGGAGCGTGACCGCTCCGACCACAGGCCGGATAGATTCACGCAACCCAAGCCGGATGCAACGATCAGAACTACCTTGCGGCGGGAGGCGTCCATAGATTATCGTAGATGCCGCGCAGGGGAACGCCGCCAAAAAAGGCAAAGCCCCGGGCATGGGCGTCGAACACCATCTCCTGCGTCTCGCGCGGATAGGCCCGGACGTAGACAGCCCGCGACGCACACAGCCGCATCTGCGCCACCTTCACTCGCATCGGCTTGCCCGCGATCTCCACATCCTCGTGGCTCCAGTCGAACTGGTAGGCCTCGCCGGGCTTGAACATGAGCGGGATGAACGCGGGCGCCCCATCACCCGCATCCTTGCGCCTCGCTTCCGTCCAGCGCCGGGCGTAGCGCCGGACCGCGTCGTAGGATCCCTCGAACCCCTCACGGCACAGCAGATCATGGATCCGGGTCATGCGCAGCCGATCACGCCGGTGCCGGGCCTCGTTCTCCGCCAGCAGCGTGTCGAGCCGCTCCTGAAACGGCCCAAGCCGGGGCAGCGGTTGAACCGTGCGGCGATAATCGAACGCGCCTTCCGGCGCCCGGATCGCCTTGCGCACTACCTTGCGAGACAGCCGCAGATCGCGCGCAATCGCTTTGATCGCCTTCCCGCTCGCGTGCTCCCGCCGAATCCGAACAATCGTCTCCACCACCAACATCCCGATCTCACCACCTGGAAAACCAGGCGGTCAACTACACCATCAGAATGAAGGGTCCCTTTTAGACGCCGATCACCCCGCTAACGGGGTCCCTTTTGCACGCCGGTCCACAGACAGAACCAACTCGACGTCGCGCTTCAGGAAATCGGCAAAATCGAGCGGACGCTGTTCATGCTGGACTGGCTTGAAAATCCTGACCTGCGCCGGCGGTGCCACGCCGGTCTCAACAACAGCGAGCAGCGCCATGCCCTGACACAGGCGATCTACACTTTCCGTCAGGGGCGCATCATCGACCGTAGCCATGAAGCCCAGCAATATCGGGCATCCGGCCTCAATCTGGTTATCGCGGCGATCGTCTATTGGAACACGATCTACATGGACGCCGCCGCCCAGCATCTGCGATCTACATCCGCCCTGGCTTCTGACGATCTCCTCTCCCATACGTCGCCGGTAGGCTGGGAGCATATTGCTTTCTCCGGCGATTTCCTCTGGGATAGAGCCGCCGCTTCCGCTGGCCGAAAGGCCCTTAATCTGCCGCCGGATAACCGCGTCGCCTAGACGTTCGCTGATTGTTCGCCCTTAGCGTTGTCTGGCGTACCTTCCACGCTATACCCTCAATTATGATGGCCGGTCCGGGGCGCCATTGGGCGGGTCGTAATCGCCGGCGTTGATGCGGGCGACGGCGGAACGCTTGCGGTAGCTTTCGCCGTTCATCTCGATGATGGTCGAGTGGTGCACGAGGCGGTCGATCGCGGCGACAGTCATGGCGGGATCAGGGAAGACGTTGTCCCATGCCGAAAATGGCTGGTTGGCGGTAATGGCGAGCGAGTGGCGTTCGTAGCGGTGGGCGATGAGCTCGAACAAGGCGCTGGTCTCGACCTGGTCCTTGCGGACGTAGGACAGATCGTCGAGCACGATGAGATCGAACTTGTCGAGCTTGTCGAGCATGGCGGGCAGGCTGAGGTCGCGGCGCGCGGACTGGAGCTTCTGGACCATGTCGGTGGTGGAGCAGAACAGGACGCGCCGCCCCGTGTCGATGAGGGCATGGCCAATGGCGGCAACTGCGTGCGTCTTGCCGGTCCCGCTCTGGCCGAACAGCAGCAGGTTGCCGCCGTTCTCGATCCAGTCGTCACCGGCGGCGAGGGACAAGAGGTGCGGTTTGCGGATGCCGGGGGCGGCGTCGAAATCGAAGGTGGCGAAGGTCTTGCCTGCGGGCAAGCCGGACTGGTCGCGATGACGCTGGATGCGCCGGGAGGAGCGATCGGCCATCTCGATCTCGAGAAGCGAGGCCAGCAGGTTGGCGGCCGGCCAGCCATCGCGATCGGCGGTGTCGGTGAGGCGCTTCCAGTTGCGGTTGATGCTCGGCAGGCGCAAGGCCTTCAGCAGGGTAGGCAGTACGGCGGCGGCCTGATCCTTGGTGCGGGTCATCAGTACACCTCCCCGCTGGCGATAAGGCTGTTGTAGCTGTGCAGATCGGGTGGCGGGATAGTGACATCGCGCTGCGATCTTGCGGTTGGCAGGAACTCGTCCCTGAGCGCATCGACATCGGGCAAGCGCCCGCTGTCGAGTGCCTCATCGATCCGCCGGGCCAGCACGTCGACACAGTCGCCCCTGGCGGCGATATCGAGCAGCGCGACGGCATCGCGGCAGGCCTGCCGTCCATCGAGTTGGGCATCGAAGGCTTGCCAGGCCCGCCGGTAGGCGTGATCGGGGAAGAGGGCTTCGCGGTAGACGAGGTTGCGCAGTGCACCGGGCTTGCGGCGCAGGTTACCGATCATGTGCCGGAAATCGATGCTATGCCCCCGGTGGGGATGACTGATCCGCACACGCGGCGTGGACATTACCCTGTCCGGACCGAGGAAGAGCTCGATGCGATCGTCAAAGAGATGCGCGTTGAGGCGCCGTCCGACGAGGCGGGAAGGCACCGAATAGGTAACCCGATCGATGGCGACGGTGCCGTTGCGGGTGACATCGACGGTAACCATGGCGAAATCGGTGGTTCGCCTTGCGGGCAGCGCCTTGAGCACCCTGCGTTCTGCATCGATGCGCGTAGCATGCCGCCGGTTCTGTCTGGCGACCTGCGCCTCAACGAACTCGCGCCAGGCCTCGATGCTGACGAAATCGCGGCTGCCCCGCCGGCGTAAGGCCTGATCGAGCCGTCGCTTGAGATGGGCATGCGGACCTTCGATTGATCCGTTCTCGTGCGCCTCGCCGCGGTTGTTGCGGGTGGCAAGCATGCCGTAATGACGGCACAGCTCGTCATAGCTTCGGGTAAAATCACGCTGCGCATCGGCGTCGAGGTTTTTGTAGGCGGCGGACAGGGAATCGCTGCGGTGTTCGGCCGGCGCACCGCCCAGCTTCCACAACGCATCCTGCAGGTGCTCCGAAAGGGCGGCAAAGCTCTCCCCGCCCAGCACGACAGCCGCATGCTCCCAGCCACTCGCCGCCAAGCGGAAGTGGTAGAGGCGATAGGCCAGGGTCTCGCCGGCAACGGTGACCTTGAGACTGTCGCATACCGTGAAATCCGACAGGCCCTGCCGACCGGGCTCATGATGCTGCGGGAAGAAGATCTCCTTCTCGCCGCCGTGCAGTGCCCGCCAGCGGGCGATCCGGCGTTCCAGTGTTCGTCGTATCGCATCGGGAACAGCATCCTCGCCGAACTCGTCCTGGAGCGTCTCGAAGACCGTGACGGCAATGATACCGTCGATCTGGAGCAACTCCTCGACGCGTGGCCAGAATGGCTCGAGCGGATCGGCGCGGGTGCGCCAGTGGCGCTCCTTCTTCTTCTGGGACGGAAGCTGCGGATCGTTCTCGATCCGGCGTGCGCTGCGTTCGCTGATACCGGCCTTGGCAGCCGCGACGGCCTGGGTGTGTTGGCGACGATGGGTCATGAAGAGAAATACCTGCTGATCGGAAATGTGGTGGCCCGGCATCGCAAACCCATCGCTCGTTGTTCGATGAGTGTTCCGATACCACCGCCCGCCACAGCCCCGATCAGCCCCCCGAAAGAAGGGGGAAAAGATCGCCATCGGTTGTCTGGTCCGCTCTCCGGTCGGGGCTGCGCCCCTCCCTACGATCGGCCCAGACAACCGATCCTACCGGCCATCATAGTTGCCGCTCAACCGGCCATCGTAGTTGTCGCCACGCACTTTTGGACTTTTGGACCTTCGAATATATCGGTCAGGTCTATTCGGTCGCGCTCCAGATGACCCGTGGCGTCTATGACGTCAAACAGCGCGATCTTTGTAGCTCGTACAATTTCACTGCCAACTGCATAACTTTCGATTGTTGGTGCTTTGACCACATGGTTACTTGAGAAATTAACTTCTTGTAGCAATTTTGCGGTGTCGGCCAAGGCTGCAGCAGTCATTGTTAGGTCTTCGTCGGAATAGACTTTCTGTAGCTGTCCCGTGAAGTGGTTCGCGAATTCCCGGTTGTGAGCTGCAGCGATACTGATGGCATCTACAGCGTAATAGTATATGCTGGTTGATTTCCTTGCGGAGCGTCTCACCAGTCGACCAATTTTTTGTACTGCAGCCCGATAATTATATGCATTCCACGCGCAGTCGAAGCCATAGGTCAGTTGTGGAAAATCAAATCCTTCGCGCAAGCGATAGACAACGCATGCAACTTTGATGATGCCCGATGGATTACGCCAGTCGGCCAATTTATGTTGAGAATCGTCGTCGTATCTGACGTCGCCCGTCACCGCGATTGCTGCTGTTTCGGATTCCATTTGCCGGTTGATATATTCTGCACACATCCGTGCATGCTGCTTTGTGGGCAACCAGAATATGGCCTTTTCATCCCTATGCATCGCAACGTATAATTGTGCCATCAGCTGATATCGGTGCTGCACTAGCAGCGGGACGTCGGTTGTCCGCAGTCCGCGTCCGAGCGCCCTCCGGACCTCCAGATTCAATTGTTCGAATGTTGCATCCGCAGAGGCACCCTCAATTTCAAGGGTATCCTTTTCGTGCTTGAGTAGCTCTCGCGCGGACAGATTTTCTTGGTTGCGTGTGAGGGTGATGTCCAGGCCGCAATCAACGCGGACAAGTTCTGTTTTGTTTAGAATTCCCTCGTCATACGCTTCTTTGTATCCGTAATACGCCGTATGGGTCGCGTCCGTCAAGGTGGTGTAATTTCGGCTGTGGCCGTGGGCCATCGTCAGG
>OBID01000725.1_pt1 | contig 12679 bp, 9 predicted proteins | sample 1519781 | NCBI WGS metagenome assembly OBID01 (sample SAMEA3991478, study PRJEB22521) | metagenome | biome: anthropogenic terrestrial biome; feature: sewage plant; material: sludge | place: Sweden | collected 2012-09-26
TGGCGTAGTTTGCGTTTATGTTGCTATTGGTCAGAAGGCTTCAACTGTTGCCGGTATTGCTGAGTCGCTTGACGCACAAGGCGCTCTTGACTACACCATCATCGTTTCTGCTGCCGCTTCTGAGTCAGCTCCGCTCCAGTACATCGCTCCTATGGCAGGATGTGCTATGGGTGAGTACTTTATGTACAACGGCGCAGATGGCAAGCCAGCTTCAGAAGGCAACCCTGGTGGACACGTTCTTTGCGTATACGATGACCTCTCAAAGCAGGCTGTCGCCTATCGCCAGATGTCATTGACTCTTCGTCGTCCTCCTGGACGCGAGGCATATCCTGGAGACGTATTCTATCTCCACTCACGTTTGCTTGAGCGTGCTGTTAAGCTCAGCGATGAGAATGGTGCAGGTTCACTGACCGCGCTCCCAATTATTGAGACGCAGGCAGGCGACGTTTCTGCATACATTCCAACTAACGTAATTTCTATTACCGACGGTCAGATCTTCTTGCAGACCGAGCTCTTCTATCAGGGCGTTCGTCCAGCTATTAACCCAGGTATCTCGGTATCTCGTGTAGGTGGATCAGCTCAGACAAAGGCTATGAAGCAAGTTGCTGGTTCGTTGCGTCTTGACTTGGCTCAGTATCGTGAAATGGCTGCGTTTGCGCAGTTTGGTTCTGACCTCGATAAGGCTACGAAGCAGACTCTCGATCGTGGTGTCCGTCTCGTTGAATTGCTCAAGCAGCCTCGTTTCAACCCAATGCCAATGGCAGATCAGGTTGTTTCGATTTTCGCTGCAAACGAGGGCTACTTGGATGATATCGATCCAGCTCACGTTCAGGCATTCCGCGATGGACTCATCAGCTATGTAAAGAGCGCTGAGGCAGATCTCCATGCAGCTATTGCTACTGGCAATAAGATGGATGGCGAGCTCCAGGCTAAACTCAAATCTGCTATCGAAGCTTACAAGGCTTCATTTGTTGTAGCGGAGTAGGAGTAGCTGATGGCGAACCTTAGAGACATCAAAAATCGCATTTCTAGCGTGGAGTCTACACGCCAGGTTACGCGCACAATGGAGATGGTCTCGACGGCTAAGATTCGTAAAGCTCAAGAAAATATTGAGCATGCGCGTCCTTACGCACTCGCAATGGCGGAAATGTTGGGCAATGTCACAAAGGCTGCGAGTTCTGTTCAGCATCCTTTGTTGGCGGTTCGCGAAGAAAAGAAGAAGGTGGCAATTATCGCCGTTACTTCTGACCGCGGATTAGCTGGTGGCTTCAATTCCAACATTATCCATATGACTGAGAAGTATATGCGTGAGCAGCAAGCTGCTGGCGCGGAAGTTGATTTGATTGCTGTTGGCAAGAAGATTAACTCGTATCTCGCTTATCGTGGCATCAAGCCAGCTTTGAGCGTTCAAGGTCATACGGCGAATCCAACCATCGCAGATGCAAAGGCAATCGCTGATCGCGTTATTCGTGAATACACGGATGCAGCGGTCGATGAAGTCGTAATCATCTTTAACCGGTTCGTCAACGTAGCAATTCAGCGCCCAGAAATCTCACCTCTCTTGCCAGTATCTCATGAAGATATCAAAAAGACTGAAGAGGAAGATATTACAAAAATCAGCGCTGATTATGTTTTCGAACCAAGTGCGGAAAGCGTGCTCCAGACGCTTCTCCCAACATATGTAGAGGCTTTGATCTTTAGGTCTCTTATGGAGTCTGCAGCTTCAGAGCACGGTGCTCGTCGTACAGCGATGAAAGCCGCAACTGACGCAGCTACAGAAATGATTGGAACCCTGTCTCGGTCATACAACCGGGCACGTCAGGCAGCTATTACGACCGAGATTTCTGAAATCGTCGGTGGCGCGGCTGCGCTGGAAGGGTAGATGGACAGATTGGAAAAGGACGCACCTATGAACGTAGGACGTATCGTTCGTTGCGTTGGTCCTGTTGTAGACGTTGAGTTTACCGCAGACACCATCCCAGCGATTTACAATGCGCTCAAGGTCGATGTTGAGACTCCTGTCGGTCACGTACACACTATTGCCGAAGTGCAGCAGCACCTCCCTGGCAACATTGTGCGCGCGGTCGCCATGTCCTCGACCGACGGCCTCCAGCGCGGCGCGGAAGCAATCGATACAGGCGCACCTATGAAGATGCCAGTTGGCGAAGCAACGCTTGGCCGCATCTGGAATGTTATGGGAGAGCCTGTTGACGGCAAGCCAATGCCAGACAACATTACCGACTGGTACCCAATTCACCGCCCCGCTCCAAAGTTCGAAGAACTCGAGTCAAAGACTGAGATTTTTGAAACAGGAATTAAGGTTATCGACTTGCTCGAGCCTTATATCAAGGGTGGAAAGACGGGCCTTTTCGGTGGTGCAGGTGTTGGTAAGACCGTTATCATTATGGAACTTATTAACAACCTCGCTCAGGAGCACGGTGGTACTTCAGTATTCACCGGTGTTGGTGAGCGTACTCGTGAAGGAACCGACCTCTTCTTGGAGATGAGTGAATCTGGCGTTGTAAACAAGACCTGTCTTGTTTACGGACAGATGAATGAGCCTCCTGGAGCTCGTCTTCGCGTTGGACTCGCAGGACTTACCGAGGCTGAGTACTTCCGTGATCAGGGACAAGACGTTTTGTTCTTCGTGGACAACATTTTCCGCTTCACACAGGCCGGTTCTGAGGTATCAGCACTTCTCGGACGTATGCCATCAGCAGTAGGTTACCAGCCAACACTGGCAACTGAGATGGGCGACCTCCAGGAGCGCATTACTTCAACCAAGACTGGTTCAGTTACTTCAGTTCAGGCGATTTACGTTCCTGCTGACGACTTGACCGACCCAGCTCCAGCAACAGCATTTACTCACTTGGACGCACGTACGGTTCTTTCTCGTACTATCGCAGAAAAGGGAATCTATCCTGCTGTTGACCCACTGGACTCTTCTTCTCGCGCGCTTGATCCTTCAATCGTTGGCGACAAGCACTATATGGTTGCTCGCCGCGTACAGGAAGTATTGCAGCAGTACAAAGACCTCCAGGACATCATCGCCATCTTGGGTATGGATGAGTTGTCAGAAGAGGATAAGCTGACTGTTTCTCGCGCACGTAAGATTGAGCAGTTCTTGTCACAGCCATTCCATGTTGCTGAGCAATTTACTGGTATGGCAGGACGCTACGTAAAGCTCGAAGATACCATCCGTGGTTTCGAGGAGATTTGCGATGGCAAGCATGACGACATTCCTGAGCAAGCTTTCCGTTATGTGGGCACTATTGAGGAAGCACTCGAGAATGCTGCCAAAATGAAGGCAGCGGAATAAGGGAGGTCGACTATGTCACGTTCCCTCTCAGTAGAAGTTGTAACGCCAGCAGCCACCATCTTTCAAGGTGAGGCTGAGATGGTTGTAGCTATGACAACGGATGGCGAAGTTGGTATTTTGCCACTTCACGTGCCTATTGTTGCTGAACTCGCTCCTGGTGAACTTCGTTTGAAGCAGGGCACTGTTGAGGACACTCAGGTTTTCGCAACCTATGGTGGCTATCTCCAGTGTGCCGATGATCACATGATCATCTTGACTGACAATGCTATCAACGCGAAAGCGATTGATGTGGCAGCTCTTGAGGCTGAGAAGGCTTCTCTTGAAGAGCGCATAAAAGCATTGCCAGCGGACGCTTTCGATGAGCGTGCTGAGCTTGAGCATGAGCTCGTTTGGACAAGCAATTGCGTAAAGGTTGGTAAGAAGAACACCAAGTAATGCTTGTTTAACCATATGCTATACTGACAGGCCCTCGTAATTGAGGGTCTGTCTTTTTCTTTTATGTGAGGTAGGGTATTCTAACTACATGGAATATATTAAAGTACAAGGAAATGGTCCCCTGCATGGTGAGGTCACCGTTGAAGGAGCCAAAAATTCAGCACTAAAACTTATGGCGGCCTCATTGATGATTGAGGGCGTCACTCATTTGCGTAACGTGCCCGATATTGCCGACACGCAAGTAATGGAAGAGCTCCTAAAGGCTCTTGGCGTTACCATTACGCATCCCGCTCCCCATGAAATGCTTATCGATGCTACGCGCATCACATCTCATAAAGCTCCTTATGAAGTTGTAGCTAAAATGAGGGCATCGACGGCCGTTTTGGGTCCGCTTACTGCCCGTTTGGGTAAGGCGAGCGTTGCTCTGCCTGGCGGATGCAATATTGGCTCTCGAAAGATTGATATGCACCTCGAGGGACTGCGCTCGCTTGGTGCGGAAGTCGACATTGAGCATGGATACATAAATGTCACGACGCCTCTCGATAAACTGGTGGGCACTGATATCGCGCTTGATTTTCCCAGCGTGGGTGCAACCGAGAATATTTTGATGGCTGCTGCTCTCGCGGAGGGCACGACCATTATTGATAACGCGGCACGTGAGCCTGAGATTTCAGACTTAGTTGATTTTCTCTGTGAGGCGGGCGCAAAAATTACAGGGCGCGGGCATTCGCATATTGAAATCGAAGGCGTAAAAAGCCTCCATTCTGTTGACCATGCTGTAGTTGGCGACCGTATTGAGGCTGGTACCTTTGTGGCGGCTGCCGTCATTGCGGGAGGCCCGCTTACTGTTAAGGGATTTAACCCCGAGCATCTCGATATTGTCTTAAAGAAACTCGTGAGTGCTGGGGCCGAAATTGACCGTTTTGAGGATGGCGTTACTGTTGACCGCAAAGGTCCTTTACATTCGGTTGATGTTCAGACATTGCCTTATCCAGGCTTTCCCACAGATATGCAGGCTCAGTTTATGGCATTAATGACGATTGCCGATGGCGCCGCAATGATTAGCGAAAACGTGTTTGAGAATCGCTTTATGTTTGCCGATGAAATTGGTCGTATGGGTGCCGATATTCGCATTGAGGGTCACCATGCCTTCGTCAAAGGCGACACACAGCTCTCGGGTGCGCCGGTCAAATCAACCGACCTGCGTGGTGGCGCCGCGTTAGTGCTTGCTGGACTCGTGGCTGATGGCGAGACGATCATATCGGATATCTATCATATCGATCGTGGCTATCAGGATTTTTGTGGCAAGCTTAAGTCGGTTGGCGCGCATGTTGAGCGCATAAACGTAGAGGAATAATTTACAACTCCTCTCGGCTATGGAAATTTTGTGCATTGAGTCAACGCTCTTGTGACAATCCCCGTTTAAAACCTCTGAATACTATTCAGTTTTTGTATACTGGAATGAGCTTTTGCGGATAAAAGAGTAAAATACTAGTTTCGCAACAAGCTACAAAACTCAAGGAGAATTATGGGCCGCCATTCAGCGAATAATTCAAGATTAAATGGTGACGCGCGCCGTGGCGTTAATCAGCCAACGCGTCGTCGCCATCGTGAAAATGAAAACACCATGAGAGGTCGTCATGATGCATCACCCCTCGATGACATTCGTGACTTAAAATACGATTCAGCAGGCGCGCGTCGTGCGGGTTCACTGGAGCGCGCTCCCGAACGTCTGCAAGGTGAGTTGAAGAGACGTCGCCACCGTGGTCGCCGGATTGCGGGTATTGTAGGAATCGTCATCGCCGCAATCGTTGTTATCGCCGCTGCTGGTGGAGCCGCCTATTATTATCATCTTCAAAAGATGGTTAATACAAAAGTAGGGGATAAGAAGGAAAAACTCTCTCTCAATCTTGCACAGGTTGGCGAGATGGAGCCTTATAACTTGCTCATTATGGGCTACGACAAACGCAAGGGCGACACTCAATACCGCACCGATACTATGTTGCTCGCTCGAATCGACCCGAAGCAGAAAAAAGTATGGCTCATCTCGTTGCCGCGAGACTATAAGGTAACCATTCCTGGATACGGCTCTCGTAAGCTGAATGCCGCCTATTCATTTGGCCAAGAAAAACTCGCGATTGCTACTATTGAAAATCTGACGGGTCAAAAAATTAATCATTATATGGGCGTAGATTTTAAGGGCTTTAAGGCAATTATCAATGCAATGGGTGGTATTGAAGTTGATGTGCCGGCCAAAATTAATGACCCAAAAGCTGACTACACCGCAGATAAGCATGCGTCAAAAATTGACGCGGGTCTGCAGACACTTGATGGCGAGCATGCCCTTGTGTTTGTGCGCACTCGTCATTTTGTTGACGCTGACTTCTCTCGTATGAAAAACCAGCAACTTTTCTTTAAGGCGCTCGCCAATAAGGCGACCAAGATGAGTGCGACACAGCTTCCTGCTGTTGTGACCTCAATCGTGCCCTATCTCTCAACCGATATGTCGCTGATGGACCTGTTGCGCACCGCGCGTGACCTTAAGGATGCTGGTGCGGATAGCATGTATACCACGACGCTTCCTGGCAAGTGGGTTTCTCCTTTTATCGTTCCGGATGAGGAGAAAAAGGCCGAAATTCTTAAGAAGTTCAGCGAGGGCGTTCCTTTTGAAGGGTCCGCCGAGAAGAAGGACGAGGCGAGCAAGACTACCTTAAAGCCTTCGGAGGTTGATGTTACGGTGCGCAATGGAACCACGAAGGTTGGCGTTGCCAAGCAGGCCGCCTCAGTATTGAAAACACGTGGTTTCAACGTGGGCGAGGTCGGCAACACTGATCAGCAAAATGTATACGACAAAACGATGATTATTTATAAGACCAAGAAAGACGCGGCAAATTTGGTCGCAAAATATTTACAGCCTAATGTAAAGATTGTTCAAAGTCGTGGTATGTATAGCTTTAAGACAGAAACAATGGTCATCATCGGAAAAGATTGGGATATCGAGAGTCTTCCCGTAACAAACGTCAAAACGAACTAGGAGAAGCTCATGAAAGTGTTACGTAAGCTCCAACTTTGTATGGGCGCTTTTGCGCTTATGTCGTCGATGGGGGCGACGTTAGCTTTTGGGGCAACCCCAACGTTTACTTTTTCAGGCGATGGCTACAGCCACGGCGTTGGCATGTCTCAAATGGGGACACTTGCGCGCGCCAATAATGGCGAGTCGACGGAGACGATACTTAAGGCATATTTTAAGGGCACTTCGCTTACGACTCTCAGCGGTCTTTCGGATAGATATGTACGCATTGCTCTTGACAAAGACAGTGCGGCGCGTAGTTCATGGAAGGTTCGTCCTGGCAACATAGGTGCCTCCTTTGTTCTTAATTCAACAACTCAAACGTATGGGGACACAATCTATACGTTCAAAGTTGAGTCGGGCAGTATTTGCATGTACAAAGGCGCGACAAAAGTGCGCACTATCTCAGGCACGGCGGTCAATTTGGTTCCTTCTTCGGGTTCGACAAAGTTAATGGAAGTGTACGATTCATCGGGCCCCTTTAGTTACACGCACGTTCGTTATCGTGGCTATCTCCGTCTTGAGATTAGCGGCACAAATTTAAAACTATATAATTACGTTCCGGTTCAGGAGTACCTCTACGGTGTTGTGCCACGAGAGTTGGGCGCTTCATACTATTCTGCTAAGCCAGCAGCAAGCCGTGTTCAGGCCATCTGCGCGCGCAGCTATGGATATGCCAATATTATGAAGGGCTCGACCCTTAAGTGCACAACAGCAAGTCAAGTTTATGGGGGTTATGGACGATGGTCATCGGCCGCCCGCACGGGATCTTATGCTCATGAAGAGGCTCAATCCAACCAAGCAGTCAACGACACAAAAAATCAGTGCGTGACTTACAATGGCACGGTTATTACAACTTACTTTGGTTCATGCAATGGGTCAATCACGGCCAATATCGAAGATGTGTGGGGCGGTTCTGCAAAACCTTACTATGTGGGTGTAACTGACCCAACGCATCCCTCAAAGTGCTCTCACTCATGGACCGTTACCACAGATGGCATGAAATTGGCAGCGACGCTGAAATCTAAGGGCGCGTCTGTGCCATCAGGCGCTGGTAGTACCGTATATGTTGCGTCACTTTCGCCGACCTATGGCCATAATGGCTGGGTTAAATCGATGACTATCGTTTGGTCGAATGGCGCAACGACGACAATCTCTTACGGAGATTCAGTGCGTGTGAGATTTGGCCTTCGTTCCGCTCGCTTTAAAGTGGCAACGTCAGGTACTAATTCTGAAATTCCCACTGGCGCAAAACTCACACGCGTTGAAGAGTCCAACAAATCGATACGTCGTTATGGATCGTGGACAACTGACTCAGCGACAGGTACCTCAGGTGGCAAACATACCTTTTCAAAGACAAATGGCAACTACGTGATGGTGAAGTTTAAAGGTGAGGGCGTCTCTTGGGTTGGTTCAAAGGGTTCAACTTATGGGCGAGCGAAGGTTTACGTAGACGGAGCCTACAAACAAACAGTTGATCTCAAGAGTTCAACGACCAAGCGTCAGCAACGCCTCTATACCATTTCGGGGCTTACTGGTTCAAGCGTCCACACTTTTAAAATTGTGGTAACGACAAAGAGTGGTTCGACTTCAGCAGGCACTGTTGATTTCGACGCGGCGGACATTATTAATGGCACCCCTCAGTCGTATCTCTCTCATTATTATGAAGAGACATCTTCGCTCATTTCTCACAGTAAATTCTCTACTATTAGCAATAGTGGATTTTCGGGAGGAAAGGCCTATCGCACAATAGTTACAGGAAAATATGCGAAGTTTAATGTTAGAGCTCAAAATTTTGAGGTTTACAGCAAGACAAGCCCGAAAGGTGGGCGCTTTAAGGTGTATGTTAACGGTGGCTATGTGACAACAGTCAACCTCAGGTCGACCTCAACAAAATATGGTGTGAAAGTGTATTCGCGTAGTCTCAATCCATCGAAGGAGCATACGATTAAGTTGGTGTCAACGACGGCCTCGGGTTCAAAGAGCGCGGGCGAGGTTGTGCTCGACCGTGTCCTCACTTATGATGGTGTACTGGTTAATTAATGCTTCAAGACTTCACGTCTTAGGCACGAAATAAGGAGAATCATGAATTACGACGTTAAAGATATGGGCCTCGCCGAGGCCGGTAAAGCACGTATCGAATGGGCGGACAAGGATATGCCAGTGCTCGCTTCAATACGTGAGCGCTTTGCAAAGGAGCGTCCTTTTGAGGGCGTTCGTATTGCTGGTTGTATGCATGTCACGACTGAAACCGCGAACTTGATGCGCACTTTTGTCGCTGGCGGTGCTGAGATGAATCTTTGCGCATCCAACCCGCTCTCAACTCAAGATGATGTTGCTGCGGCACTCGTAAAGTATTACGGAACGAGCGTGCACGCTATCAAGGGTGAGGACACCGAGACATACTATAGCCATATCGATGCAGTCATCGATGCGCGTCCTCAGATAACCATGGATGATGGCTGCGATGTTGTGAGCCGTATTCACGCGCAGCGTCCTGATGTTATTGAGGATATTATCGGCGGTACCGAAGAGACAACGACGGGCGTTATTCGCCTCAAGGCAATGCATAATGACCATGCGCTTAAGTACCCCATTGTTGCCGTTAACGATGCCAACACGAAGCATATGTTCGACAATCGTTATGGCACGGGTCAATCAACCTTGGATGGCATTATTCGAGCTACCAACCGCCTGATTGCTGGGCGCACGCTTGTCGTGTCTGGTTATGGCTGGTGTGGACGAGGAGCCGCTATGCGCGGTGCTGCTATGGGTGCGAGCGTTATTGTGTGCGAAGTTGACCCATTGAAGGCCCTTGAAGCTGTCATGGATGGCTATCGGGTTATGCCAGCGGCTGAGGCTGCCCATTTTGCGGATATCTGGATTACTGTTACGGGCGACCTCAATGTTATCGACGGTCCTGCATTTGACAACATGAAAGATGGCGCAATCGTATGCAACTCAGGACACTTCAATGCCGAAATTAATATTCCTTACCTTCGCGAGAAGGCCGTTTCATCTCAAGAGGTAAAGCCTCTTGTTGAAGAGTTTACGATGCCTGATGGTCGTTGCATTTATCTGCTTGCTGATGGACGCCTCGTTAACCTTTCATGCGCAGAGGGACATCCCGCGAGCGTTATGGATATGAGCTTTGCGAATCAAGCATTGGCTGCGGAGTGGGTTCTCAAAAACCGAGAAAGCCTCACAGCTGGTGTGTATGATATGCCTGCTGACATCGATCAAGAGATTGCTCGTCTTAAACTCGAGACTATGGGCGTCAAAATCGACACACTCACCGCTGAACAAGAGAAGTACTTGAACAGTTGGACTGAGGGCACCGTATAGCCATTAATTGCGCAAATTTTTCTAGACAGTCGTAAAAGTTTGGTATATACTTTTTTCTTGCGCGAAAGTCGATTTGCGTATATGGACCGTTAGCTCAGCTGGCAGAGCAGGGGACTCTTAATCCCAAGGTCGTAGGTTCGATCCCTACACGGTCCACCATTTGAAACTTAAGGAAACGCCGAAATTATTGGCGTTTCTTTTTTGTTCTCGCTAAACTCAGAGAAGCAAGAAGAGCTAATAATTCATGCCCCCAGTATTCAATTTGAGCGACAAGTAAAGCCCCCATACGGGGGCTTTACTTTTGTGTGTTAAAGAAAGAGTGTTGTTATTTTCCCGTGTCGGGTTGAAGCGCGTCGTAGCCACGCTCGCCCGTGCGTATGCGAATCGCGTCGACAATTTCTGAGACGAAAATCTTTCCGTCTCCCACCTGGTCGGTTTTTGCAACTTCAAGGATGGTGTCAATCGTTTTATCGCGCCATTCCTCTGAGGAAACCACAATTTCGAACTTTAGTTTGCTGTGAATGAGGACATCAATCTCTTGACCGCGCACAACGCGTCGATAACCGCGCTGAGATCCGAAACCAAGAACTTGCCATATAGTGATGCCATTTACGTCAATCTTATTGAGGGCAGCCTTGAGCTCTTCGAACTTTTCTTCTCGTACAATTGCTTCAATTTTATACATCATGAGAGTGCCTCTCTGGTCCGTAGTTTATATGACTGAGTCAAATCCATTAAAAGCGGGATAAGCGTCTTCACCGTGCTGTGAGTTATCCATTCCAAAAGCTTCATCTTGAGCAGAGGCGCGCATGGTGGTTACGAGGCGCGTGATTCCGACGCAGATGAGAGTTCCGACTGCAGCGATGGCTATGGTTGTGGCAATAGCTTCAAGTTGGGCCACAAAAAGGTGGGTATCGCCAAAGACAAGGCCGTCCCATTTAGCAACTGAGTTGATTGAACTCTTGGCAAATAAGCCGGTGGCGATGCCTCCCCAGATTCCTCCAATACCGTGGCACCCAAAAGCATCGAGCGCGTCATCGATTTTCAGACGAGTTTTGATAATATGCATGCAACCATAGCAAATCGGGCTCACGAGAATGCCGATGATGAATGCGGCCCACAGGGGTACAAATCCTGCACCAGGTGTGATTGCGACTAGTCCCACAACAAGACCCGTCGAAGCTCCAACGAGGGTGGGCTTGCCTTCTTTGAGTACATCAATGGCCATCCACGAAAGCAATGCCGCAGCTGCCGAGAGCGTAGTGGTTAAGAAGGCGTGTGCGGCAAGGCCGTTGGCGGCCAGCGCTGATCCCGCATTGAATCCAAACCATCCGAACCAAAGGATGCCTGCGCCTAAAAATACAAAAGGAATATTGTGGACGCGATAAGATACATGTTCAACGCCGCGACGCTTGCCTAAAAACGCAGCCAAAATGAGTCCGCTAACACCAGAGCTTATGTGAACAACATTTCCACCAGCAAAGTCGACGGCGCCCCATTTAGCAATCATGCCTCCCGCTCCCCAGACCATGTGGGCGAGGGGATAATACACAATGAGCGACCAGAGTGCAATGAAGAGCATAAGTGCAGGAAAGCGCATGCGACCAACCACTGAGCCGGTTATGAGCGCGGGGGTAATCATGGCAAACATCATCTGGAAAATGACGAAAGTGGTTGCCGAAAGGGTGGGTGCGTAAGGGCTTGTTGAGTTGAAATCAATTCCGTTGAGGAAAAAGTATTTCAGGCCTCCGATAAGCCCCAGATGGTCGGGTCCAAACGCAAACGAATACCCGCACATAACCCACATGACGACTGATAGTCCCATCACGCCTACGCATGCCATGATCGTATTGAGCACATTTTTACGACGCACCATTCCGCCGTAAAAAAATGCCAACGCCGGCGTCATAAAAAAGACGAGCGCCGAGCAGATGAGAATAAACGCGTTATCTCCGGTGTTCATAAGCTTCTCCTTGTTCTTCTTCCGAGGGGTTTCCTTGAGAGTACTTTAGGGGAAGTAGTTGAAGATTGTGTGAATAATTCGGCTTTGTTAACAGGGGCGAAATATCTCAGTAACAGAGTTGAAATATTGCGGCATTTGCACGAGGACTTTTGGATGTATGGGCGATGAAAGATGTGTTGGCTGAGCGTGGTTGTTTCGAAACGGTATCATGAATTGGCGGGTGTGCTATTATTTCTGACGGTAAGTTCTGGAGCGCATGTTCAGTTGTTTACACGCGTCTTTGGGTATCGTAGTCGGAGCAGGATGTGAGTTTAACTCAGCGAGAAAAAACAGTATCTTTCATTACCTTTACGGTGATGCTGCTGGTGGTTATTGCTCCTGAGAGAGGTTTTGTGCCGACCACTTCACCACTTTATGGGCTCCATTGGAGTCAGATTGCGGCCCTCTTAGCTGTCCCTCTTTGTTTCATAATAATTTTCCCCGAGTTAAAGCATCGCCACGCGTTAAAAAAGTATTTTCTTTACGCTTGGCCCCTCATGGTATATGC